>Ga0307507_10000133_pt1 | contig 128094 bp, 14 predicted proteins | sample 7_EM_MG_FD_207223 | JGI IMG/M metagenome (GOLD analysis project Ga0307507, IMG submission 207223) | Populus trichocarpa ectomycorrhiza microbial communities from riparian zone in the Pacific Northwest, United States - 7_EM | ecosystem: Host-associated > Plants > Roots > Unclassified | place...
AAAGTAGACTACTTAATCCCAGGAAGCTACCGCCCTATTGCCTTAGAAAACACCCTAAGCAAGATCTTAGAAAAGGTTATAGCGGACCATATAGTAGATATGGTAGAGGAATACGCCCTACTACCATAAAGCTAAATGGGGGCAAGAAAGAATCGCTTAACGCTATCAGCACTTATACTACTCGCTGCCACCATTAAAACTGCATGGGCTATGCAAAAGGACTTTGTAGTATTAATGCTTAGCCTAGATATCAGCGGCGCCTATAATAATGTACCCTATGAGCGTCTCCTATATATCCTTAGGGCAAAGGGCTTCCCAGAATGGATCATTTAATTTGTTTAAGGATTTACAGGCCAGAAAGAAACATTACTGGTCTTTAGCGGATACTAGAGCCCCCCTATTGCAGTTGTAATAGGAATACTATAAGGATTACCTCTGTCGCCTATACTCTTCCTCTTCTTTGTAAGCAACCTGCTTGATACCTTTAAGGAAGGGGCGACCCAGGGGATAGGCTTCGTTGATAACACAAACCTAATTATATATAGGCTAACAGCCGCAGAGAACTGCAGAATACTAGAGAAAGCCCACAACACCTATATAGAATGGGCAAGACGACATGGAGTCCAATTCTTACTAGAGAAATACTAGCTAATCTATTTTATAAGAAAACGTAACCAATCTGCAGATCTTTAGCATACAATCTATATCTAAGGCTTTGGGGGTCAACCGGTTTAAGGCCTAAGGGTATTGGGAGTGTGGGTAGACAGCAAGCTCTAATAGAGCGCACATATAGCGCAAGCGGCCCGTAAGGGCTAAGTATAGTATATCGCCATGTCCAGGATCGTTAATTCTATATGGGGTCTATGCTTCTAGAGGTTACGCCTACTATATACAGCAGTTGTCCGGCTAACTATGACGTATGGATCTAGCATTTGGGCCACTGGAGAAACTAAGAAAGGCCCCCCTAAATCACTCCTTAAACCACTCCAAAAGGTCCAAACAGCCTGCCTTAGAAGTATAATAGGCGGGTATAAGCGAACGGCCATAGTACTGCTTAAGAAGGAAGCCAATATTCCCCCCCTATAACTATATATTGAAGCCGATGTAATGTAAAGGGTGTAAAAGGAACGCAACTCTAACGTTATAAAGTATATTAAGACACGCCTAAACAAACTATAGAGGGACCCTAGGGTGCCCTGTAGGAGAAGGAACCAACAACCCCAAAGTAGGGAAGATATATTAGGAAAACAGGTAGAGAAAGTAGAAGAAGAATGGTGCGGCGCTAGGGCCCAGGCCTATATAGAGGAGGAAGGGAGACGCGTAAGAGGCTAGCAAAGATAATAGCAAGGGAGAGAAAGGAGCCAAAGTAGAGCATGAAAGAGTACTGGAAAACTATCTACCGTAACACAATACTGGTTGGACCGACGCTGGAGAGACGAATGGGAGTCGAAGGTACAGAGGTAGGCTTAGGCAAGGGGAACCTAAGCTGTAGCATGGGTAATGCTATGGGAGGTAAATACCTAAGGGCTCCGAGAGGGCCTAACAAAGGCAGAAAATACAATGGCAACACTCTTAAGGACAGGAATAATAGGACTAAAAGATTGGCTTTACTGGGTGGGTGTCCTAGTGGGTAGCCTGAGGTGCGAATATGGCTGGCTAAGACAGATACCAAAACACGTAATACTGTTATGCCCCTTACGCACCGGCTGAGAAGCAATGCTCTTAGCAGCTGGCATAGAAAACTATAATACACTGCTCTTAACACAGAAAGGCCTTAAGGCGGCTACCCGGTGGCTTATTGGCCAAAATGTGCTAGACCAGTTCCGGGTTGCAAAGGAAATAGCAATAGAAGGTAAAGGGGCGAGTAATAGGCGCCCCCTAATAACTCTACAGGAGTAGAGTATAGTGTGTGATACTAGCGCGTCCGTAGGTTTGTTACGGCAGTAGTGGTTCCCAAGGAGGTCAAAAAGTAAGGTAGTAGAGCACCACTAGTGACTCGCAGGCGACTTGTAAGCGAGCCCTAAAAGGTGGGGAGACGGATCACGGGGTTTTCTCAAATAGAGTTTTCTCCCCATATGTATATAAGGAGTAGTCCGCGTGGGCCTAACAGGGATCCGAATTGGACGTTAAGCAATGAATAATAATATATTATAGACGATTTAGTTAGGGGGTCCTTAGTAGATATTAATCTAGTATAATTAAAGGATATCCTATATATTCCTAGCTAATATATCCTTTAAGAAACGTGCGGCTTAGAAGGAGGTTAAAAAGTTAATAACTTAGAGTACTAGCTTACCGCTAAGATATATAACATTAATAATAATATAGAAGTTAAAGTTATAGTTATCTTTAAGGGTAAACTTAAATCGGCTAGGGGACTTCTAGTTTATTTAGCAGTAATAGTAGTACTTTATAAGATGCTTAATTGCCTTAACCTTAACTTTATGGCCTACTCGCTAAAGAACCCTAAGTAATTAGTAAACGGATAGGTGGCTAAAACAATAGTGTAGTTAACGTAGCTTTAACTTAGTTAAGTGGCTCTAAGCAACACTCTTTTCTAGTTAATAAAGGAGTAACTAGGGGTGACCCTATTTACGCATAACAGGCACCCAATTATCTCCCTAAACAAGTATATTCTTAAGGTTATTAAGTTTAACGCCTAATTTATCCATATCTCCAATACAAAATAGAAACGGGGTATTTACAGAAACAATATAAAAAGTAATATACCCTAAGGGGGTTTTAACCTTAATTATGCTAAGAGAGATTATAGTACCCTTACTAAAACGAATTGTATATTGGCCTGCCGTTAATTAGTTAATCTAAACAGAGCTATTAAGCTGCTAAAGAGCTTAAACTTAAGGTTCTCCTGCTATAGATACTCCTACGGCTCTAGTATCTAGCATAATACTATAGAAGATATTTACCGAGTATCTATTATTAAAGGAGAATATAGAACTCTCCTTTAGCTTATTAAAGATATCTAACTTTGTAATAGCATAGAGCGTAGATTGGTTATTAAGAACAGTAACGGTTTATATACCATCTACCTTACTATACTTAGTAAAGTATTAGTTAGGAAAGTAGTCCTCAATTTCCATATCTATAAGAAGCTGTTTAGTCTTATTAGCCTTACCCTTAAGATCCTCTACGCCTTTATATTAAACCAGAAAGCTTTGGAAGTAGGCTATAGTAACCTTATAATTTCTAACGTTTCTTACACTCTAGCAAAACTTATTATATACCTCCTTTTGCTTATTAAGAGAATACCTAGTTAACCAGCAATTTAGTTTCTTACAAACATAGCACTTCTTCTGGCAATCACTTTAGAATGAACCTCCACAAGGACCTCCACCTTTGCCTTATAGTCGTTAATTGTACCCTCTGCTATATTGCCTACCATGGCTACTATATATTCGATCAGTCTAGTTGTGATTATATTAGTCAGGCGGGTCGATTAAAGTAGGTTAAAGTTAGGCATTAAATTACTATACTTCTTAAGAGCATAGAGCGGTGCCAATAGAAGATCTTAATTAAGCACACACTCCTTTATAAGTATTTACAGGATTAAAGAGAGCAAGATTGCATTCTTTAACGCCTTAGTATGCGCTAATAACTTAATCACGTAGGCTAAAATCCTCTTAATATAATTTAGATAAACCACGCTAAATTATCTAAAGTTAATTAAAGAGCTTTTAAAGACAATTAAGCCAAGGGATACCTAGGTTTGTAGTAATAATCCTTAAAAAAGTAGTCTCTCTCCATTCTAATATATACTGCTACTTATTCTCTTCTGTTTTAAAGTGGCATCTTAACTTATATATTATGCAGTTAAAATTATATCCTTTTCCTGCTAAATAATTATAATAGAAGGTACTAGCTCAGCCCTTAAGCATAACGGAATAGGCGTTGTGGTATTTATTAAACTCTATTCCTACCTTCTAGCAACAGTTATAGAAGATGCGTAGTTTCAAATTAAGAATATTATATAATTCCCTACTAAACTTCTTCTCCTAATCCGAATAGAGCTTTGTAAGCTCTATAAGCAATTTTAAACTACCTCCAATTTAAGATTAAGATGGAGGAGGTAGGAGTTACATTATAGGCTGCAGTGGGGATATAGGTCTAGTTAGTAGGGTCTAAAGGCTATTAGATCGCAAAGTAGGGGGATCTTATACTTACTAAAGGGCAGTAGTCGAAGTTGCGGGTTAAATTAGTTAATATAGGGGAGTTAAAGACAGAGGTAGAAGCGTCTCTAATAGTATATTACTTGGGTTCTATCGTGAATTAAGCTTCCTTATAGTGCGTAATTAGTGCTTAATCTCTTATAGAGTCCATTCATGCTCTTCTTTTACATTAATAACTTGCTCCTAAATATTATCTCTAATAGCACCCCTATCCATAGGTACGAACACTCTATTCTCCTATAGGAAGTTACGGAAGTCCTATATAATATCCTTGTTTGTAGGAGCCCATGTTTCCTTTATCCATCCAATAAAGTCTTCCTTTATACAGTACCATAGCATAGTGTTGTTGTATTTGCTGTCTTTATAGTGTGCTATATAGTGTAATAAGAATCCGTTTAAGTTTTATTAATTAACATCTTTAAGATTAATTATAGCGGTTTTCCATATCTCTGGGTTAATATCGTCCTTATACTTCTTCGGGTAGGTTAACGCCATAATAGCTATTATTAAAGATTATTTGACGCATTTTAATAAAAATTAAGGGAAATAAAGGTTGGTTAATGTGTAGTTAGGTAGTAATCGTGATCCTATAGTCTACAAAGGTATACCAAAGGTATTAAGATGGTTGTTTTAACGCGTTTTAGACGTTAACTTAGAACCCTAGGTTTAGTAATACTTCTAACCTAAAGTACTTAACCAAATCTTCGTAAACGTGGTTGTTCTGCGTAATAGACGCAACTTGGTATCTCCTAGTACTTAGTGACACTTCTATTACTAGTTTTCCGCAAGTCTAAGGTAGCACAGTATCGCCGGGATCTATTCCATATAAGCGTATATAGCACCCCTATATAAGACTGTCTCTTCTGTTCGAAAACCTAGCTGCTCTATAGTTGACTATATATTTAACCACTAATCAGTATTAGTTACACAGGGTAACTCACCAATAACGACTACTTAAGTAGGTTACAGTAATATTGGTTAAAAAGCTTAATTAATTCTTGTAATAAGGAAGGGCAAGGAGCTTAAGGCTCCTTGCCACGCTAGTGCCGTGGCGACACGTGATATATTCCTAATAGAAAGTTTAGCTAAAATATATAGGTGGAATGTTTTATAAATAGGCAACTTAGTTTTAGTATATTAATATACTAAACCTTTTTATTTTTACTAATACTACCTTAATCCCCTATAGAGAGTAATTAATATAAGCTTTATAGTCTAAACCTCTATTACTATATATACTATAAGTAGAATTAGTTTTAGTAGGTAAAACTTTATAACTAGGAGTAGGATAAGATTTTTTATAGAATTAAATATACCATATCCTAAATAATATTAGATTTAGATATAATTTATTAAGGTATATAGCTATATATTAGTAATAAATATATAGATTTAAAATTATAAAATTCTATAATATACGGTTATAATATAGTAGAGAAAGGTATAGTTGGTTTTAGTTTTAATAGGGCGTTAGGGGATAGTTATATAATAGTTACTATAGCGATTTACTAACAATTTACTAATAAGTACCCTTTAAAAGGGTAGTAGGCTATAAGTTACTATACGCCCTAATATCTAAGCCTTAGAGATAAGTATTAAAATAAGTATTAAGATAAATATTATTAAAATAGATAATTAAGGGGAGTTATAATTAAGAAAAAGCTTAATATTTAATAGAGTAGGAAGCTTATATATATATATATTATTCCTAAAGGTAACCTACTATTTTATTAAACTTTATCTATTTCTTAATCCTTATCTACTATACCTTCTATATATTTATTAAATTTATCTATAGTAAGTAAATTTAGAAGTGTATTATAGCTAATAATATTATCTCTATATTTATAGAGGTGAGGAAAAAGCTAGTCTTAAGCGAAGAGAATAAGCTAATTAATAGTATTAACGGCTAAATCTATCTATCTACGGTTAACTAATAGGATACTACCCTTAACGTTTTTTTATTATTTTAGGTAGTAGCCCTAGTTCTAGCTATTAGGTTTTAGGTATAGATAGAGTATATTATAAATAGGGTTATTAAAGCGATTAGGTAAAGTAGGGTTAGACTTTTAAAAAAGATTAGGGGAATAGGTACCTGTATATAGTTCTAGGGTAATAGATCCTAGGTACTTAGTAATTAAAAAGGGATTATTAGCTTTAAAGAAGAGAGAATAATAGCATAGAATATTAACAGGCTTAAATAATAGCTAGTTATATAGGTAATAGTCTCTATAGGTATTAACGCGGACACCTTTAAGCTTAGCGGTTTTAATAGGTAAGATAATATTATAGGCGAAGTAGGTATTAGTACTAATACTATTAGTAGTACTACTAATACCATTATAAAACTAGGATATATAGTTAATAATATTATAGTAATTAATTAAGGAAATATGTTATAGCTAGTTAACTTAATAATATAGTTATTAGGGATAGAGGTATAAAGAGCGTTACTATAGATTATATTAAGGCTTATACTAATAATATTAGTCTTAATAGGGGAAATATTAAGGTAGCCTTATAGGATAGGTTTATTATAGCTATCTATATCTAGGTAGAAAAGGATAATTTTAACCTATATAAGGCAAGGTTTAGAGATAAGGAGTATAGGGAAGAGTATAGCTTATTAATAATTTTTAGATATAGGTTCTTAAATTTTTTTAAAGGGTTTATAAAGGTATTTATAGATAGACTAGTTAGACTGCTAGTACTCTATAGAGTAGTAAGTAGTAGAATAGTAGTAGAAGTATTATTTAGCATTAGTAGCATTATAGATTTTATTTTTATTTTTTTTATATCCATTATATTATACTATGTATAATACTGCGTATATAGCCTTAGGCTATAGCGCTATAGTTCTATATATATAAATCCTTTCTAGACAGCTTAATATATACTAGTAGCTATATTTTAATAGTTTATAAACCCCTAAGGGTTTATAGCTCCTTAGTAAAATACTAAGTTACTATAACTACTAGAGAATAAGAAAATAGTAGAAAAAACTATAAGAAATCCTAATACTTATTCCTATCCTTTTACAATTTATTTATATCCTTTTACTCTTTACTATTATTTTACTAAGAGCCTAGTAGGAGTTACCTCCTTCTAGAATCCTATTTATTTTATCTATTCTTTTATAAAACCTTCTATACTAGTATAATATACTAGTTTAGCTACTCTAAGAGTCTTATAACCTTTACTATTAGTAAAGTGTTTTTCCTTATAATTAATATAAAGAGGGGTAGTATGCTTATAAGGCCTACCTAATATTAAATAGGTAGAATAGCAGTAGTCTTTAGATAAATATATAGCCGTATAGAATTTATAGGCTCTAGTAGAGTATCTATCTCCTATATAGCTAAATTTTTAGTAGCTAGTATACTACGTAGTAGGGGAGACTTTAAGGTATTTTACTACCTTAGTAGCTATACCTATAATTAAGATCTCTTTTTACTTAAGGATTTCTTATCTTTTTTTCTTATTCTTTATAGTAAAAACTATAGAGCTAAATCTAGTTTATAGATTATATTTTTTTATACTAGATAAAATCTATTTAGGTAGTCCTTATATCTTTATAGGATTAAAGGTCTTAATTTCTTTTTTTAAAAGCTTAGAGCCTCCCTCTTTTAAAAAAGGTAGGGTAGAAACCCTATAGGCTATAATTTAAACCTAAGGTTCTAGTTTTTATTCTCTTTAAAAGGTAAAGTAGTTATACTAGATATCTTTATATTTAACTAGGAAATCTATATTATACTCTTTTATAGTTATAAGGAGAATATTTTATTTTCCTTTAGTTCTAGCTATAGACGCTAATACTAGCTTTTCTACTTATAGTTTTAATATAAATAGTTAATTAACTTTATTTTATATAAAGAAGGTATTTAAAGGTTAATTCTTTTTGTCTATAATTAGGACTAGCTTTTTTTCTTATAGCTACTTTTTCTTACTTTTAGTAGAAGTAGAACTCCTACTAAATAAAAAAGGGGTAGAGGTAGAAGGTAGTAATAAAAAGGGTAGAGGGGATAAAGAGGGTAAAGGGGATAAAGAAAAAAGGTCCTTCTTTAGCCTCTTTATATAAGTTTTTTTAGTAAAAGCTACCTCCTTATAGAGAGCCCTTACTTCTTCTACTAGTCTTTTTAGGATATTATTTACCTTCTCTTTTTTCTTTTCTTTTTCTTTTTCTTATATAAAGGGATTTCCTCCTAATATAATACTTTATGTATAGTACACTAGCTATTTAACTTATTCTTTTATTTTTTTTATTTTTTCTTCTTCTTCTTCTAACCTTATATAGGCCTAGGTTAGGCTATCTAAAGTAAAGCTTAGATATTATTCTAGAGAAAAGAAATAGAAAGGTATATTAGCTATACTATCTATAGTAGTTATTGGTTTTATTAACCTTTTTATAGGTTTTTAGTTTTCTTTTTTAGAAGAAGACTAAGGATATCCTCTTTTTTTCCCTATCCTAATAGGAGAAGGAGAAGAGGGAGAAAAAGTAAATATAGAATCTTTATTACTTATTTCTATAGAAAGTTTTTCTATAGGAGGTTTTTTTTAACCTATTAGGCCTTAGTATTTTATATTTTATAGAGGGGTTTCCTAGTTTTTATAGTAGATAATAACCTTTTTAAGTCTCTTATCTCCTAGTCCTAAAGGTAAAAAACTAGATAAAAAGCCTTATTAGTTTTTACTATTCTTCTACGTCCTTTTCTTCTTATTAATTCTACTAGAGGATTTCTAGGGAGATTAGACTAAAAGGTAGTAGAAAAACTAACTAAAAAAGATTAGTATAGTTATTTTCTTTTCCTATTAAAAGTAGAAAAAACTACTAAAAAAAAGGACTTATTAGGCTTTTACTAGCAGAAAATCCCTAAAGGTAATCCTTCTCTTATTAAAGAAAATCTAACTAAAGGAGATATAAAAAAGTACCTATACCCCCTATATTACTAGGCTTTTGCTTTTTATAGAAGAAAACCCTAAAAAAAGTCTATATTTTATAGTAGTAGTAGTAGTAGTAGTAGTAGTAGTTTTAGTATTCCTATCTATACCTTACTTATAAGCTAGGACTACCCCTTTATAGAATTTTCTATTAGGGGGAAAGGGGTAAAATAATAAATAAATCTACCTTTAGCTCGCTAGGTAGTAGGAATTAGGTCTTAAAAGTTAAAAAATCAATTGTTTTTAATAGGGAGATAGGTATATATAAGTCTTAAAGTACAGTACTACCCTTTAGTAAGGTTATATATACAGTAAAGGAATATAGCGTTATAGATAGTGTAGTAGTTAATAGAGTTTAGTATTTTTAAGGTAGAAAGAACTAGGGAAGAATTAAGGTAAAAAGTAAAATTAGAAAGCAAGAGTAGAGATACTTAGTATTTAAAGGAGAAAAGAAAGAGAATAAAAAGGTTATTCTAGTAGAATTAAAGAGGCTAGGTTAAAAGGAAGGCTAAAAAGTAAGTAACTTAATTAGCTTATATATAGACCTATTATAAACTTTTTTTTCCTTTTTCTATCTATTAGAATATTAGTTATATAATATAGTTATAAAACTATAAAGTAAGGCTAGTTAATTTAACTTTAGAGTAAACCTCTACTTAAAGCAATTAATTAACTACTAACTTTAATACCATATACGTACTACTATAAGTAATATTTATATATGTTAATAATATAAGTATACTAATACTATTAAAGCTAGCTAGGTAAGGGAAATCCTAGACTTTATTAAAAATATAGGTCTAATTATATCCTACCCTAGTAATATACTAAAGCCTATATATAGAGGAAACCCTATTAGTAATCTTCCTATCTATAATAGCTACTACTATAACGCTATAGACTATATTAGAAGCGTAGGTTTAATAAAAGTATCTATACTAAGCTATAGATATTATAGGTTAAGACCTAGTAATCTATTATTAAGAATTAGGTAGTTAGACCTAATATAGCTGTTACTAGCTACCTAATTATTAATATATATATATATAAGCTACTTTTATTGTCTTTTAGCTCCCCTTAATTATTATTAAAAATTAATCTTTTAGTAGCGTAAGGAGGCTAAAGCCCCCTTTAGTATATTAATATACTAAAATATTAAGAATTAATATTTTAGTAGCGTATTAAGAACTAATCCTCTAGTAGTATAAGAAGGCTAGGTTTACTAGCCCCCCTTAATATTTTATTATATAGCTACTAGCTTTTCCTATATAATTATTATTTATAAAGAGTATAGATTAGGCGTAATCTTAACCTATTTTAAGATATATTTAGATACTAAATATATATATTTAATAGTATAGATATAGAGAGATATTATCTAGGCAGTAGGATAGACTAAAGGGTTAGTAAAAAGTAAAAAAGATATAGTATACCTAAACTTAATATTAGACCCTATACTATATTTATCCTATTATTAAAGAGGTAGTAGATTATACTAGAATCTAGATAAATATAGTTAGTATTTAAGGTTATACTAATTAAGAATTAGTAATTCTAAAATAAGATCTATTAAATAGGATCTATTCTTTAAATATCCCTATAATAATATATTAAATATATTCTTTACTATATAAAAGTTGTTTAATATATTAAGTTTAGTTATTTTAAGGTATTAGATTAAGAATTAGACTATATTACTATTAAGTTAGGGTTAATAATAGTTATAATAGAAGTTTACTAGAACCTGCGGGCTAGAATATATTAATAATAACATTAATAACTATAATAAAAAATAATACTAATAGTGGTAGTATTTAACGGTCTAACTGGTTTCTATATTATAATAGTAATATAAGTATTTATATTAATTTAATAATATAATTAAGTTATATCTAGGGGTATAAAATATATATAGTATTATATACTCTTTTAGATAGTAGTAACTATCTATTCTATTTAAGTAGACTATATAGCCTATATACTAACGCGTCCCCCCTAATTAGTTAGTACTTTATAAGTATATAGTTAGTATACTAAATATATAAATACGTGGTTAGTATACTAGATATTATAATTATATAATAAGAAATACGGCTATATAATTTAAAAACTATAGTTATATCTATATAACTATTATTTAATACTATAAAAGATATAAAAAGAAATTTTTAAAAAGTATAGTAAGTTAAAAGGGAGTAAAGCTTAAAATTAAAAAAAGTAGGTGTAGATATTAATAACTATAAGGTATTAGGGACATATTTAAAGATATAGTAGGTTAGTAGTAGGTTTAAAAGTAATAATTTAATATAGGAATTTAAGTAAATAACAAGAAGGATAAAGGGTTTAGGTTTATAGTTCTTTATTTATAAACCTTAGGTTAGAAATAAGGAATCTTAGTATAATAAAGCTAGACTTACTAATAAACAAACACCGTTTACTAGTTTATTTATTTATTTACTTTATAATTAAATAACTAATTAAACCTAGAGGCCTAATTTTAGTAGTTAATTAAGCCCTATATTATCTTATTTAATTAAGTTAGTTTACTTATTTAATATATAAGATATAGGTATTATTTTTAGTTAAAGGGAGTAAATATAAAAGTTCTTAGTAGTTAATTTTAGGCTATTCTATAATATACTACAATTGTAATATAATATACGCGCTAAAAATAAATATCTAAACGTGTCTTTTTAACTTAAGCCTACTAAAATATCCCCTTTTACCTATTAATTCTAATTACTATACTACCTATATTATATCTTCTAATTTTACTAAAGTTAGCCCTATTAATCTACTAGAGAACACGCCTATAATTGCGCTTAATAAAGTCTATAAAGGTGTTAATTAGGACTGTATAAATTAATATTACTAGCCTTATTAAGACCTCCTTAGAACTCTAAGCTTTATATAGAACTATAGCTAGCGGCTTTAGTAAAGATTTAGTAATAAAATAACCGTTTTCTTATATAAATATTGCTATCTATATAAGATTAAGGTGACTTTATATAAAATAAATAGAGCTACTACTTTTATACTAGGATACCTTACTAAGGATATAGATAGCTACTAGGTTAATTTTTATAGTTTTATTAATTATATAATATCTTAAAAGTAAAAGGCTTTAACTATTCTAGAGTAGATTTAATAAACTTACTATATATTATAAGTAGTTGCTAATAAGCTTATTAAGTCCTATAACTCTAATATCTTTAAATAAGTAGTTATACTATAGATTGCCACTAGAAACTACCCTTTATAAAAAGTTAAATAACCTAAATTTTAAGCCCTAATTATAGCTATAAATAAAGACACTAAGCTTAATCTATACTAAAACTATAAGGCAATTTATAATTAAGTTCTTACTAAATATAATAGTAATAAAGGTATAGTAATAGAAGAACTAGCGTAATTAATAATAAGATTTTATATATTATTTAATAGCTAGATAATATATAATAAGAAAAAGGCTCTTACTAGTATCTACGTTTATTATTTAGATAATTAAGGCTAGATTTAAAACTTTATATTTACTCTACTAGAGTAGCTTGGCCTATATAGCGGCTATAACTACTATAACGTTATTAGTAATATTATTACTAAGTATAATCTTAGTAGTTAAATTAGCTAGTTTATTATAAATAACGCTTATAATAATAATAGCTATATTAACTTCCTTATAGTAGAGCTTAGATTTAATAAAGAGTAATATTAAGTATACTACCTATATATTTAATCTAGTGGCTTAATTAAGTATATTTAGAACTAATAAAGATATATTTAAGAATAGTAATAAAAACTTAATAGTAGGTAGGCGTTTCCTTATTATTAATTTAATTAAAACTAAAACTTTTATAGAAAGAGTAGTAGTTTCTAAAAAAGTAGTAAAAGAAAGACGTACTTAGAACTTTTATTAATTTTATCTATTTAATCTATTTGCTATAAAAGTATAAATAGTTTTATACTTTCTAGTAAGAGAAGAATAATATACTACTATATACTAATTTTAAAGTCCTTAAGCTTATTAAGCCTATTAAAATAAGGTAGAATAGTTATTTAATAATATTTAAATAGGCTATTAAGCTTTAAGGCCCTATTTCCTTAATAATATAATATAATATTAATAAATAGAATAGGAAGCTTATAATAATTAAGTCTAGTTAATAATATAAAAAGAATCTAAATCTATATTAGAAGCCTTTTAATCCTCCTCTCTATATATAAGTTGGCAGCCTTACTTTTTATAATTAGGATATTATTAAATAATATATTTAGCTTCTTAAGCCGCTTTAATAAGCTATACTTAAGCTTAAAGGAAGAGGTAAGGCTAGGCGTAATAGTATAATATAGGAAGTTATTCCTTATATAGAGATTCTAATAAGGTACTATAAAAAAGCTAAAGCTTAATTAACTAAGGCGATAATAGAGGATTACCCTAATTAAGAGGTAATTAAGAATTACTATAAAATTAATATTAATTATAGGTAGGTAAAGCTTTAAAAATACTATATAGCGCTTAATTAGACGCCTATCTACTATATAGCTTACCTACTATACCTTAACCTTAAGTAATTCTACTAAAATAACTAAAAAGAGAGGCCTAATTAGATAGAAAGCTATAACGCTTCCTTTTAGAAGCTCTAGGTTAAGTATAAAAAAAAGAAGCTATAGTTAGTAGGGTAAGCCTCTAAAAAGAATTAGCCTCTATAATCTAATATTAATAACTTTATTAGAAGCTTTATAGATACTACCTTTACTATAGCACCCTTATCTAATAATTAAGAAGATAAATATAAATAGTAAAAGAAACTTAATTTATTAATAGAAGATTACCTACTAGCTTATAATCTATTTTTATACTAGAGGATAATAGTAATAGAGTTTCTAAACCTTAGTTAAATAGTACTTAATATACTAAGTATACTACTATTAAGCTATAATTATAAACAATTATTTAGTAAGCTTAGTAATATATTTAAGCCTTATCGCTTATAAATACGGCCTAATATTATTATAGCCTTATAGTATATATAAAGCTAGAACCGCAACGGCTTTATTAAATATAGAAAATAACTTTTCCTAATAAGGAAATTATATACTAGTTTAGACTTAACTAAAGATTATATTATTTAATTTAGTTTACTAACTTTTAAATAGAGCAATAAGTTCTATTTAAATTTTTAACTTTAGCTTCTAATTTAGGTACTATTAAAAGGCGTAATTTCCTACTTTAGGAGCTATTTTATATATATATAATAATATATAGGGAGGATTAGCTATATAGCTAGGTTAATATTGCTACTATTATAGCAGGTAATTAATTTTTTAGGCATCTTTTATATAGGAAAACTCTATATTAAAATTAGGGTTATATAACCTTCTCTAAAAACCACTAGAGTAATAATAAGGTTTAATCTATACTATAGTAAGCTATTTTTATATAATATTTAGATACTATTATAGTAACTAATATTAATAGAATTAGACATTACTATTATTAATACTAGGGGTAATTAATATTATTCCCTCTATTAAGTTTTAAGCTTAGTATAAGTATTATAATACTAAACGCCTATTACTAAATTATAGTGTATAGCTTCTAAATCCTCCTACTATTAATTAAATAAAATAAATAAGCCTAAAGTATTAAAATATCCAATTAACTAAATTAAAGATCTATAGTTTAAATTATTTATTTATTAGTAAGTATAAATAAAGGCTTATAGGAAATACTATAGTAGACTTATTAATAGGCTAGGTATATAGATAAATAAAGGTATTAGTTTTACTAGGGATACATACTTAAGTAGGCTAGAATTGTAGTTAAATAGTCTTTATTAGTTAATATAATAATAGTTAGTTAATTATTCTTAGAAGTTTTATAAAAAAGAAAAGGCTTAAAGCCTATTTTACTTTATTTTACTTTACCTTACTTAGTATAGGCTAATACTATATATAATTATTCTAATAAAAATAAGTAGCGTAATAACTATAGAGTAGGTTACCTAATAGATTAACTCTAATTATATTCTAAGATTTACTATAAAGAAGAGAAGTATTTAAGGTAGGGACTATAGTTCTTTAAGTATATAACCTAACTTTTATAAAATACTAGATATATTAATATATATTATTTATTGCTTAATGTCCGATTTGGATCCCTATTAGGCCCACGCGGACTACTCCTTATATATATATGGGGAGAAAACTCTATTTAAGAAAACCCCGTAATCCGTCTCCCCGCCTTTTGGGGCTTGCTTATAAGTCGCCTACAAGTTACTAGTGGTGCTTTACTACCTTACTTTTTGACCTCCTTGGGAACTACTACTGCTGTAATAAACCTACGGACGTGCTAGTATTACACACTGTACTCTACTCCTGTAGAGTTATTAGGGGGCGCCTATTACTCGCCCCTTTACCTTTTATTGCTATTTCCTTTGTAACCCGGAACTGGTCTAGCATATTTTGGCTAATAAGCCACCGGGTGGCCGCCTTAAGGCCTTTCTATATTAAGAGCAGTGTATTATAGTTTTCTATGCTAGCTGCTAAGAGCATTGCTTCTTGGCCGGTGCGTAAGGGGCATAACAGTATTACGTGTTTTGGTGTCTGTTTTAGCCAGCTATATTTGTACCTTGGGCTACCTACTAGGACACCCACCTAGTGAAGCCAATCTTTTAGTCCTATTATTCCTGTCCTTAAGAGTGTTGCTATTGTATTTTCTGCCTTTGTTAGGCCCTCTTAGAGCCCTTAGGTATTTACCCCCTATGGCGTTGCCTATGCTATGGCTTGGGTTCCCCTTGCCTGAGAGATATATTAATATATTAGTATATTATAGATATACTTACGTTTTTATATACTAAGTTTTATTTTATAATATTATATAAGGTAGTTACCCCTTATTTTATAGCTTAATTAGTTTTAGTACCTCCTATACTATTTTAAGTAAACTATTTATATCTCTTCTTAGTAGTTATATTACTATAAATATAAGGTCTATAATACTTAGGTAATTTTAATATAATAAGGTATTTATTTCTATTAAGTAAGAAAGTTATATTATCTATATATATTATTTATATAGCTATAGTTAGTATTAAGCTAGTTAGTTATTTACGGTTTATAGGTTTATATAGGCTAAGTAGTATAGAGCTTATTATATTATAATTTTAGTATATTAATATATAGAAATTAGGGGTAATAAGTATATATTAGTATTACTTTAGGTAATACTATAATTGTAATATAGTTAGTTCTAGTTTTTAATTTATTTATATCTTTTTATAGAGGATTATAAGGATTATAATATCTAAGTAGGGGGCTAATAAGTTAGTATAAAAATAAGTAATTAGATATATAACTAGGTAACTACTATTTATATATTCTAATAAAAATAAATAGAATAATATATAGTTAAGGTAGATATATTTTAAATATATAGAATTATTAAGTAATAGTTATAAGTAATTCTATTATAAGGTAGGTAATTTAGAATTTAAAAAAAGGAATAGAGTATTATAATTATTTCTATATTTTAGGTAGTAATTTTAAAAATAAAAAAAATTAATTAAAGTAGTATAGAATAGTATAGAATAGTATATAAAGAGGATTAATAATTAGAAGTAATAGTTTAAATAAAACAATATTTAAGTAAGAGTAATATATTTATTTATATTTTATTTAGTAGTTATAATTATAGTTAGCTAGATAAAGAGTAAAAGTTAAGTACTTTAGGTTAGATATAGTTTATTTATATTTAGTTATAATAGCTTAGATTATAAATATTTAGTAAAAGTATAATAGAAAGAGTAAGTTTTTTTTTTTTTTTAATAAATAGGGGACTATAAGGCGGTTATATTATATATAGATAATATATATATATATATATATAAAATATAAAGGCTTTAGATATTGTAAGGGTTAAAGGGTTAGGAATTTATTGTAGATATTAAGACTTAGCGAAAATTTAAGAGAGGAACACCAATTTTTTTTTATAAAAGGGTGACTTTTTTGTATAGAAAGGGTAGAATAAGGCATAATAAGTTACGCGTAGATTTTAGATTTTAAATATCTACTATAGTTAGGTTACTACGTTGCTATAAAGTTAAGGAATTTGGTATTATTTTAGCGTATAATATAAAAACCTTAATTAAGTTAGTGCCTATTTAAGTCGCGATATAAAAACCTTAATTAAGTTAGCGCTATTTAAGTCGTAATATAAAAACCTAAATTGGGGTTAGTGTTACGCCGTTATACTATTACGCTATTACCCTATTATACTGTTATAATGCTTCCCTCTTCTTCCTTTTAGTTCTTATTCTTTTCCCACTAGAACGGTTTGCTTATATTAGGGGCAAGGAATAAAGGCAGTTAGTATTAAACGCTAGAGCGGTGACTAATATAGCTAGTTAAAAATCCCGTTTTAGGCTTAATAGAAGGCTAGTAGTAGTGGTCTTTATATTAAATTTAATCCATACTTATTCCTCTAAGAAGATACGCCCTAAGGTAATAGGTGGAATATAGGGCCCAACCAGGGAATCTAGGTAGTAGGGCTTAATATCTCCGCTAATAAGAAGTAGCGGCGTCTATAAGTTATTAGCGACTTAGTTAATTAAGGCATAAGTATAGTAAAAGGGTCGCGTAAGCCTATATAATTAAATTGTCTATAAATAAGGATCTAAAGCTAGAGAAAGGAAAAAAGAAGAAGGGTAGCGCCGCTTAAAGTTTTATATAATCCTCTAGTTACGTAACTAAAACTATCTAAAACTATATAAAACTGTCTGCGATTGTCTACTATAATCCACTATTTTCTACTAGCGCTGTAATATAAGTAGTTATCTAGCTAAGCTTTTATTAACTATTTAATTTAACTATAAAATAAGTAGGCCTGTAAGGCCCTTTACTAGCTACTTAATAGATTTAGAGTTATACTCTTTATAGTCTAGGTCCTTTATATTAATTATATAACTAACTAATAGTTGCTAAAGTCTTATTTCCTTTTCTACCTTTTAGTATATTAATATACTAAAATTAACTTTTTATATATTATTATAATAATATTTAAGGGTAAAGTGTTAGCTTTTATATATTATCTTACTAAGGTCCCGCTTATACTATATTAGCTCTCTTTAGTGCTTTACTATATAAAAACCCTAATTTAGGTTAGCGTTATTAGCGAGCAAGATAAAAACCTTAATTAGGTTAATGTTATTAGTAAGTAAAATAAAAACCTTAATTAGGTATAGCGCTTTAAACTAGGGGGAGAACAACACCTTATAACTTAAATATTATATTAACGCCATAATGATAAATAGAAGAGTACTCTTGCTATATATCTTTTAATAGCTAAAGTAAATAAGGGCGGTCGCCTAAAAAAGCTTTATACTATAGAAAAGAAAAGGGAAGTAGCTAATATAGCAAGTTAAGAATCCTATTATTAAAAATGTTAGGCCTAGTAGGTTGGCGGTTATTCTAGAGTCTAGATTTAACTAGACCCTCTTTCTATCCTTTAGTAAGCTAGGCCTAAAGGGGGTAAATAGATTACAGCGCCTAACCAGAAGATTTAAGTGGAAGGCTTTAGTAACCTAAGTAATAAGGAGTAATAGCGTCTAGAGGTAGTTATTTGCTTAAGCTTTATTTTAACTATTTAATTCTAACCTGTAAATTAGTAGGCTAATAAGGCCCTTTATAAGTTATTCTAATTTTAATAGTCCTTATTTTCTATTATAGCGTTTTACTTCCTTACCTATATATTATAAGTTAAGACTAATATTTATAAACCTATCTAGTCTAATCTACCTCCTATTACTAAAAGTGGATATACGGATAAGCTACTACTACTAAATATTAGATTCTTAAGTATATATACTAAAGTCTTAATACTATTACTATTACCGAACTAATCTACCTAGATATAATGTCTAAGCTAGTTATAGTTAGTAACTGTGTATAAAACCGCTCTAATACCTAGTAATGCCGGTATACTAGCAGAGGAGGATAATAAGGTAGCGGATATAGATAGAGTAATATAATAGTAGCTAATAGCGTTAACTTACTCTCTATCTTTAGTCTATAAATCTCTTTAGTTATAATTAGCTAAAAGCGCAGAGCCTACCCTATTATTAAAGGAGGAAGATAGCGCCAAGGATATAAATTAGGTTAGAGAAATAGGCAATATAAGTAAAATAGTAGAGGTGTTAACAAGCGGAAGCTAGTATAAAGCCTTTAACAATAATAGTAGTAATAATAACAACGGTGGTAATAGCAATAATAGCAATAGTATATAGCCCGCATTACTATTAATCGATAATTCTTTATACTTTAGTAAAGCTGGGTTAACACAGCTATCTAATAATATAGATAGCAATATAGATAACGCTAGTAATAGTAATAACGGACCTAAAAATTAGTAAGTAAAGTAGGCGGACTCTAGCGAGCATACCGCTAATAATAAAGATAATAGGGTTAACTAAGAGTAGTATACTAGGGCTACTACCGCCTAACTAAAGATAGTGTGGAATAAGAGGTGTATATATAGTATATAAGTGCAAAGAATTATAATAGGGACTTTACTAACTTTATAAATAAGCCTCCACATACGGTAAATAAGAGTGGGTACTCTTTAGTATAGATAACTTAATTTTAGTAATGCTAGGTGTTGCTATTTACCCTAAATAGTATAACTAACTACCCTTTAGATCTACCTAAGATTGCTTTAAGGAATAAGGACCTTAATAACTATAGTTATATTCTATAGCAGATACTACTAGCTAAAGGTAATAAAAACTCGCCGACGCTTAGCTTTCTTAAGTTAGAAAATCGGTTTAAAGATATAGAAATCCAGATTGGTTAACAATAGGATATTAATAGCTTTATTACTTAAGTAACTATACTAGCTATATACTAAGGCGGGTTTAACTTAGTATACAGACCCCTATACCTCTGGCGTATTATATAGAACCCAAAAATCTAGATTTAAGGCCACTAAATACACAAGCTAAAGCAGCTTTGATTAGGCTAGGGGCTAGCAACTAGTAGATTTAGCTATAAGTGCTATATATTCTTCCCGTATATAGTTATTAAGGAGTTTGGTAGAATATATCTCTCTAATAAAAAACAGGCTGCTTAGGTTAATAATATTATCCTTTTAGCTTTAAAGAAAAGCTATACACCTAATATATATTAGCATTATCCCTAGAGCTTTACAGATACAGATTATAAGGCTAAAGTTAAAATAGAATATTTTATAACAGGAACCAGTTAGCCTATAGACGTTAGATATATAATATTAGAGTTATACCTAGATAGATTTTGGGCTAAGGTATAGTAGCTCTCCTATAAGTATACTAGTAATAATAATAGATATATATTATATAATACTTTCTATAATCTATTTCTAGTAATATCTGGATATAGCCTTAAGTTGGCTACTAAACGTAATATATTTTAGTAAGCTTAAAATAACTTTCTTAGCTATATTAACCTATATTTTAATTTTAACGCGAACTAAATACCTAATAAGAATTGCTAGCTTAATTTTAGTACTAAGGACACCCTAGTCCCTACTAGTAATATTAATAGAGGTATTACGCTCCTCTATAAGTTACACTACTTAGATAGCTAGGTAGAGGGATTTACCTATCCTAACTATAACTCCTATTTAGTTTAGATACGCCGCTATTACTAGGCACTAACTAGGGACTCTAGTAGTATAGATATAAAGCTGTAACTAATTAACAGCTTACAAAGGATAGGCGGCATTATATATAATAAGGCGTACAACGTTAATAAAGAACTATTTGCTATACTATTTAAGGGCTATAACCCATTTTAGAACGCGTAGTTTAAGGCCCTTAGCTATTCACAGGATCTACTAGAGTAATGGTATTTAGTTAATAGTACTAAAGGCTAGCGTCTAGATGTAAGTAAGAGATAGTAGCTGCTTACAGCATATAGGAAGATAAAATGGTAACTCTTCTCTATGTTAAGCAGGTCCGAGGATAAAAGCTTTAGGGTTAGGTAGAAGTATTAAATAATAATAAGGTTACTTAGAGAACTAGATAATATAGAAGAAGAACTTAGAGGGGATATTAATATAATAGAGTTATATATATCGCGTATAGCTAATAATAAAAGTGAAGCTAATAGGACTAGTAGGTATATACCCTACTAGGTTTTAGCTATAAAGAAGGTAAATAGATTTACGGCTATAAAGTTAAACCAGTGGCTTCTTTACCTTAAGGTGCTTATTAAAAGAGCTAGTATAGGATATAATGGTTAACTAGCAACCTTATAGGAGAAATAAGTTATTAACGGCGTAATAGTATCTACATTAGTGCGGCTCCTCTATATATGCACTAGTACGGATCTATTACTATATCTATCTATATAGCGAAGGGAATGGCGGTTTAAGGTTTAGTGGGCTAGAAATAGGGAGGCAAGTAATAATAATATAGAAGAAGGCAGTGGTAGTCCTACTTAAGGTAGAGCTAAGCGGTTAGGTCTAGACCTCTAGATATATATATAGGAGAATAGAATAGTATAGTTCCCAATTAAGGAAATCTATTGGAATATAAGGCCAACCTTTATGTCTTAAGCAATTAAACATTTGGTAATAGTGGCTAACGCGTTTTAAAAGTCCTTTTATAAGAATTCGAATATCTAGAGAAGTATCTTATATAAGGACATAATGTTTTAGTTATTTAGGGACTACATATATATATTAGAATAGGTAGGAATTAAGCTTAGAGCATAGTTATTGGTCTAAAGCTATATTTAAAAAGTAATTGCGATCCTAGCTAAGCGTTAGACGGATAGGCTAAGAAAGCTAAAGTAGTGGTTTAAGAAATTTATAGCTAGGGCAAAATTTAAAGATAATAAGGCGTTAGGGCTTTAGGGTCTCTTATAGATTATAGTAGCGGACTTAATTAATAAGGCTCTATAGGTAGTAAAGGTAAGGCAGAGTAAAGCTAGAGGAGAGATAAGTAATAGGTAGGCGTATTTTATATAGTATAATATAGGCCTATAGAGGGACAAGGTGTTCGCTCTATTTATATAAAATAATAAGTGAGTAGACGCACTAAAGAAATATAGGTGGTATAATATAGGATTTTAAGTGCTTACGCGATAGCTGCACTCTATTATAATAAAAGAAGTAGGAGAATTGGCAGGGTATAGGTTCCTTAGTTTTATTAAGGAATATATAGGGCAGTATCTATAGGCAATTTCTTAGTATAACTATAATAAGCTATCTGTTATATATAAGGCATCTAAGCACTATTCCTAGGAGGTATAAGATAAAATAGGTGGGATTAACCTACTAGAGTAAATAAACTGGTTAGTTCTATAAATGGTAATTAAATACAATATTAATTCTAGGCTATTAAGAGGTACTATAGGGGGGATAACTGCTGTCTAACTAGGATAGAGTAGAAGGCGGCCTAACGTAGGCTAAGAAGAGGTCTCAATATATCAAAGCTTAGGGTATATAATAGTAGTAATAAATAGAATTGTATTTTTAAAGACTATTTCTATTATTTTATAGAACAACCGGACCTTAATTAGGTAGGCGAGTTTATTAAGAATCTAAATAAGCGTATTATAGAGCGAGAGGCTAAGTCTAAAGATAATATAGAGTAAGAGGAAGTTTAGCTAAAATATATAGGAGGAATATTTTGTAAATAGGCTATATTATAGAAAACTTAGCGGTTTTGCTAACAACTTATAACTTAGTTTTAGTATATTAACATACTAAACCTCCCACTTTTTTTTTTTACTAATACTACTTTAATTCCCTAATTCTAACCTATAAATAGGTAGGCTAGTAAGGCCCTTTATAAGTTACTTCTAGTCCTTATTTTCTATTATAGCGGTTTACTTTTTTACCTATATATTATAAGCTAGGACTAATACTAGATCTATAAACCTATTTAGTCTAATCTACCTTCTACTACTAAAAGTGGATATATAAATAAGCCACTACTACTAAATATTAGATCCTTAAGCATCTATGCTAAAGTCTTAATACTATTACCACTACTAAACTAAATTCCTTTTTAGAACAAGTCGCGTTCCTAATTATTTAAGTAAGAGTGCTGCCTATTGGCCTATACTACTCTAGCCTCCTTTTTCTATTTTAGAATATAATATATTCCTACTTTTCTACTATATATGCTGTTCTTTTTAATCATGTGTTATATAGATAATATTTATTTATCTTTACCTTATACTAAGTATTTTTTTAGGGTTATTTAATTATTACTAACTCCTCTCCTAAAGGAGGTTTACCGGCAATAGCTTTCTAACACTTTAGCGGCTATAGCTTAATACCCTACTCTAAAGTATATTTACATGTTAGGATCTGCTTTAGAGTATAATGCTATTATAGATATAGGCAGCGTTGGCTTAGTGCAAAATAGTCTATAGGCAATATATAAGAAGGCCTAGATATATAAGAATATACTAAAAATGCCTTAGGCTAAATATATACCCCTCTTTAGTTATCCCAGCGACTTTAAAAGGATAGATATAGTAGAGAAGCGGCGTGCAATCTTAGTATATGTAAAAAGTAAGGAATCTAGAATAAATAGTATCTTTAAGTTCTAGCGCCGGCTAATGGAAATTAATAAGCAATTTACATATTAATAAAACGTCGGCTGCTAGTTATATTTTGCTACTATAGGACGGCCAGAGCCTAACTATATAGTTTATAACTATACTTCTTAGGATAGCTATAAGAGAGTATAGGTAATCCTTAACTAGCTAGAAAAACTTACTCTTTTTAAGTTTTCTAATAACCTAGAAGTATAACGGAACCTTATAGTAGGAACTACGGTGGGTCCTATTATTAGGCTAGGTATATAGGTAAGAACAAATCAATAATATAATAATAACTAGTGGAGTAGTTGCCTAACAGATTAACTCTAATTGTATTCTAAGATTTACTACAAGGAGAGACTATCTACGGTAGGGACTAAGGTCCTTTAAATACACAACTATACTCTTAAGAAATCCTCTCTTATATGTAAGGTATGTGTTATACGTATTATATACAGGCGTATACTACGTATACTTCGTATACTGCGTATAATATTATATAACTCGCTTACTATTTCTTATTACATAGTTCTACCAGATCTATTTTAGATTGTGCCTATATTAACTAACTAGCTTCCTACAACTCTTCCCCAAGTAGTTATAACATTGTACTTAAAGCGTCTATAATACTATCTCCCTCCCTTTTATCTTTGTCCTTAAAGATTCCTAATATCTCTAAGTTGTCCACTAGAGGTGTAATATCTATTTAATTAGTCTAGTTAATATCCTTGTTTATTATACCTAAAGCTTCTTCTTCTTTATAAGTGCAATGTTATGCTCGCACTATAGCTGCCATACTATTACTTAGTGAGATAATGTTGTCTCCATATTCTCGTTGTGCGAAAGTAGGGTTGGTGTATATTATAATAGCGAGTCCTTTATCTTGACAACCCTTATTTTACTTAGAGTGTACTAAAGCAAATATTTAATTGTCCTGTGATATTCGCTCTATTTCTGATGCTAAGTATATACGTCCTATAACTCTTAATAGTCTTTAAGTTCCCTAAGTAACTTATTATAGGGTCTTATATTTAATCTACCGCTATAAAGCTTAAGTCTAAGTTGGCTACCACACGCGCTAAACTCTACTGTTCTGCTAAAGAGACCGCTTGGGCCCTTAAGGCTTAACGTCGCTCCTTTAAGTCTTAGTAGGTTATGTTTACTTACTTAACCTGTCTTAAGAAGGTTTATAAAAAGGTTTGTTCTAAGAAGTGGAAACTTATTTAATAAAGTCTTAATAAGTTAGGTAATAAAAGGACTAGCTCTCCTTCTATAAGGGAAATAACTCTAAGTAGCTTAGTAATTGCTCCTCTTAGGTCCCCCTTAGGTAACTTATTTTTTAGTAATTCTTTTTTAATACTTCCTAACCTGCTCTCTTTTAATACTTTTTTACCTTTCCCCTAGCGTTCTTTAGGTTGCTTAGTAGCTCCTAAGTAGTCTTATTATAGCCTATCTACCTTACTTTATACTATATTTTGTTATCCACATTCTTATAACTAATAATCTTTAAAACTTACTATTTGTCTTCCTTTTATCCTCTATATATATCTACCTTATAGACTAGTGGCTCAATATTCCCGTATACTAGCTCTAGCATTGCAATATATTATATAGAGTAGATCTTTATTTTGGCTAGTAGGTTTAACTTATATATAACTAATAAAATTCTTTACTTAACTTTAAAAGGTCCTAGTCTAACGTGGTCTAACTTTTTACTTAGTTATTAACTTTTAAAATTTTTGTGTAGTAGCTATACTTTATCTCCCTCCTTAAGATCTAGTCCTTTAGATCTCTTAGCATTATAGTACCTTTTTATCCTTTACTATACTAGCTTGGCTATTTATATAAGGTCTTTATAAAGATTTATTAATGTTTTTATTCTTTGCTTAGTTATACTACTTATCTTTTTTACTTAATGTGGTAATAATAATATTCTTAGTTTATACCTATAATTCGCCTTAAATGGTAATGTCCCTATTCCTTCTTGTGGTGTTATATTATATATAAACTATATAACTAGTAATAACAATACCCAATTATTCTATGCGTAATTAATATAATGCCTTAGATACTATTCTAGTGTCTAGTTTAGTCTTTCTATTTGTCTATCTGTCTGTGGATAATACACTATAGATATTACTACGCGAACCCCTTATTCTACCAGAAATACTTTTTAAAATACTACTATAAATCTTAGATCTCTGTTTAATATAATCTTATTTAATACTCCGTGTCTTATAAACACTTTCTTTATATAGATTCTAGCGATATCTTCTACTAATATCTCTTTAGTGTATGCTATAAAGTATCCCTACTTTATTAGCTTATCCACTATTACTAAAATTATGTTATAATCTTATCCTATAATAGGATCTCTTAACTTTAGTAACTTGATAATAAAGTCCTATAATATAACCTCCTATGGTCTTCCTAGTACTTTAATAGGTTATAGCCCTCTATACAGCTTATACCTTATTAGTTTATTCCTTTAGCAATCTAAATACTCCTTTATAACTTGTCTTACTAGTCCCTAGATTTCTTAAATAATATATTTCTCCTAAAGTCTTAATACTAAGCCTATAGCTCCGTTATGTTCTTGTGTTATTCCCTTATAAAATTCCTTAATAAATTCTTCTGTAATAGACTTAGGTATATACATTACTTCTCTATTTTTATATTACTTTAAGTCTAGATCCTCTGTCTATACTTCTTAGATCTTCTATATCCAATTACTCTTTAGTGATTTATAGATCTAACTTTTCTTGGTTACTATAATCCTTAGATAATTATACCTAATTAATCTATCTTAATCCTTTTATAACAAAGCTCCTAATAGCTTTTTATTACTTTATAGTTTAGCTTTTTTACTTAGAGCGTCTACTCGTGTATTATCTATACCCTTAGTATACTAAATCTTAAAATAGTATTTTATAAGTATTTCCGCCTATCTAACCTATCTTTAGTTGAGTTCCTTTGTTATTAGGAATTCTATAAGGTTCTTATAGTCTATCTTAACTATAAATAGTTTCTCTATGCCTTATAAGAATGCTCTCTATTTTTTAAGTACTGTAACTATACCTAATAACTCCTTATTATAGATGTTATAGTTTAACTCTGGTAGTGTTATCTTCTAACTATAGTATGCTACTAGATACTATGCGTCCTAATACTTCTATAGCAAATATACTCCTAGTATAAAGTCTAATATATTTATCTTAATAACTGTTTCTAACCTTAGTTAATAGATCTTAAGGATTGGTTCTTAGGTAAACAACTCTTTAAGCTCCTAGAATAGCTTTCTCTATTTACTACCCTAAACCTATAGTTCCTCTTTCTTTATTAGTCTTATAAATAGCTTAATACTTTTTAACCACTGTGCTATAAACCTCCTATAGTAGTTATAAAACCTTAGAAATAATCTTAACTATATAATGTTCTCTAGTTCTTACTAACTTACTATAGCTTTAACTTTCTTTGGGTCTATGCTGATTTTTCCTAGTTTAATAATAAATCCTATAAAATCGGTTTTTCTTATAAAGAACTTGTATTTCTTAATTGCTACTAGCATCTATTCTTCCTATAGTCTCTTTAAGACCTATTTAACGTGTTCTCTATATTCTTTCTTACTCTCTAAGTAGATAATAATGTTATTAAGATATACTATAACAAACTTATCTAGGTGTTTTCCTAATATACTATTAATTCGCTTCTAGAACATTACTAGTGCGTTTATAAGCCTAAATTATATAACTAATAGTTTATATAGTCCTTTCTTTAACCTAAAGGCTACCTTTTATTTATTGCCTTCCTTAATTCTAATCTAATGGTATACCCACCTTAGATCTATCTTTATAAAGATCTTTACATTACCTATCCTGTCTTAGATTTTGCTAATTAAGGGTAAAGAATACCTATCCTTTCTAGTAATACTATTTAACTGTCTATAGTCTATACATATCCTAAGTTTTCCATTTTTCTTTGGGATAAATAGTACTAGATATCTTACTAATAACTATAACAGTTTAATATATCCCTTACATAAGTTTTCTTAGATAAACTTTTTAAGCGCTACTAACTCCGTTTTAGTAAGCTTATAAATTAAAAAGAACTTTAGACTTATTCCCTCTTCTAACTCTATCTTATGGTCCTATACTATATACTCTAACAGCTTTTCACTTTCTGGTAACTATAACTTTTTACCATACTTGTAGTATCTCTTTAGTATATAACTTAAGCCTCACTTAGTCTCTTTATATATCGCTCCGACTTAGTACTATACTAACTTGGTTTGCTGTTATACTTTACACTATTAAGTATCCCTAATATTAACCTAACCTATAACCTAATTGACCTTTAGATTATACTCCTATAACTAAGGCATTTCTAGTACCACCTTGTCCTGTCCTAATAGTAGGATATTAAAAGATATTCTAACTGGTCTTCCTTTAATAGTTAACTAAATAGATCCTATTTTAAGATTAATAATACCTTCTCTATAGGCTATCTAATATCCTAAAATTGTTATAAGTAAATATAGGTATTCCTTCTATCTATATGGTAACCCTATCCTTTCCACTACTTTTGGTAATATGTGGTTCTAGGTTGCTTTACTATTTACCAATACCTTAAACTACTAATCTTGCCATTTAACTTGTAAATTTAGGTGTTGTTTTTGAATTCCTTTAAGGGTTTAAGGCTCTAATACTAGTTTCCTCTTGTTTTATACACCTCCCCTTTTCCTAACTATTAGCTGCTAGATCCTGTCTATACTTAGTCTAACTTAGGCCAATACTTAGTTTGTTTCTTTTCCTCTATATGCTATAGATAAGTGTTCTCTAGGTACTTCTACCACTATTATCTATCTAGGTATTTTTCCGTAAGGAATCTTCCTAGTTAAAGTGTTAAGTCCCCTTAACCTTATACTTCTACTAGGTGCTATCTATGTATATACTTAGTATTTCTAAACCGCTTTTCCTTTAGTGCCTAATATATCCTTGCTAGGTACTTCTGGTTCTTATCTTTTAGTGCTCTATGCATATTGTATATATTATCCATATAAGCTATCCACAATAGTATATAATGCGCTGCATATTTTAGGTTAACTCTTAGTTTATCTTTATTCTTAAGTTTAAACCTATACCTAGTTAACCTAACTACTGGTATCTCTGCTATAGGTATTAAGACTTATTATTTACTTCTCTAGTCCCTAGATCCTTCTTCTAGGTTCCTTAATATTATAATTAATGCTCCTTTAATATAACTCATGCGTTTCTCCGTAATAGGTTAGTCTTAGATAACTTTTTTATCTATCTATATATAAAAGTCTTCCTATTTATCGTTATATTATTACCTATACCACTTTCCGTATAACTGGTTTAGTGTATATGGTCTATCTGTTAAAAAGTACCTTATTATTACTATATTGTAATATCCTTTAGTATATCTTTCTTTGAACCTAGTTAGGATATCTAGATCCTCTTCTTATTCTAGTTTATTTAACCATTTTACCCTAGGTGTCCCTACACTTAGCCTATTAGTAACTCTTTATATAGGTACTCTATCCCTTCTATAACCTGGCATAGCTAACCTCTTGTCTAGCTTTTGCTCTTGCTATATAATAATTCTTGTTTTAAACTTATCTATAGTTTCTTATTTTCTGCGTCTTGCAGCTAGATCTTTAGAGTCGTCTTGCTTTTTAATCTTAGTACTAACTGTTTAATCTTTAAGCTAAACACTGTGTTTACCTAGGATTGCTAACGTTCTTATTCGTTCCCTAAATTTATAGTTCTTAAACTTATATCCTATACTTATTCGTTTATTACTAAATTAAGTCACTACCCTTTCCTATTGGTTTTTGTCTATTATAGGTCCTTAGGTGTGTTTTATCTTATTTTAAGAATCTTAAGCTTTTCTTATTTCCTCTTAAGAATCTTAAGCCTGTAGCCTTTTACCTTTATTAAGTAATAAGTTAGCACTAGTAGTTGTCTACTTACCTAGTTTCTTCTAAACATTGCTCCTATCGTCTTATAAAGCAATAGAAATCATATCTAATAGTGTTATAATACCCGTTACTAAACCTTGTTCTATAACGGTCTTAGTTTTTACTTCTATTTTAACTTCTCTAAGGTTTATATGCTCCTAGTAAGCTGCCTTTATTGCCTTATTATTAGTAAATACTTTGCCTATATTAAATTTATCGTCCTTAATATTTGATCTATGAGCTAGTTTACTGGTTCCTTTAAACTTAGATAATAATAGCTCCTATAGCCAATAGCTTGCGCCATACTTAGCGTCCTTATAAATTCGGTATGCGTTGTTATAATAATACGTAAAACTATTAATTAAACACTTTTTAGTTCCTTATAGTGCACCGTTATCCCTTTATATATATGTGCTATCTGCTAGCCTAGTTCCCTTTACTGCGTGGTTACTCTAACTACCTTTATAGTCTCTGGCAAAATAACCTTGTTTTCTATAATTTATGTAAGCCCTATCTTTAAACCACTTTTTTTACTATGGAGTCCGCCTAAATGTCTTCTACTACTAAAATCCCTGGTTTAGCCTCTGCTCCTAGGTCCTTTAATCACTTAATTTTTAACCTTTAGGTTTCTATAGTTTCTTTTCCCTTCTTTAGGTTTCTTTAGTACCGCTTAGGTCCATTAGCTCTACGCCATTCCATAGTTTTTAACTCTATATCTATTGTTGCGTACTCTACGCCTTATATAACTATGGAACTCTATCTTGCCCTTTCTTAGCTTGTTCCCTTTAATAGATCCTATTATTAATCTTTATTAACTGGTCTATTAGCTCTCTTAGAGTATCCATATCTTCTATTAGGATAATTGTGTCCTAGACTTTAGCCTTAAGTCCCTGTTTATACTGTGCTATAAGCGCCCTATTATTTTACTCAACCTATATAGCTAGTGTTTAAAACTGCGTTATGTACTTAATTGCTAAAGTGCGTTATACTAAGTTCTGAAGCTTTTGTTCTGCTATGGTTATAGCCTCTAGATCTCTAAATATCTATATTAGTCGCTCTGCAAACCCATTCTAACTAGTAAATATATACCGCACGTTCTGGTTAGTAGTTGTTATGCTATTAGCCTATATTTCTATAAGATATGGTTTAAACCACTTAAGTGCCCTCCCTATTAGGAACAATCCTATATAGGCTACTTAATCTAACAATATTACTAACTTCGCTCCTTCCTGCACAACCTTAAAGTGCATCTATGTAAGAAATCCCTTAAGCTTTAACTTCTCTCCTAAAAATTGTTTAATTAAAGGTAGCTTAATTTTTGCTACTCTAATTCTATTAATACGTTCTTTAAGTGTCCTATTATTATTTTATAAATAATTAACTATTTCCTATAACTAACCTCGCGTAACCACTTAAGAATCCCTATTGTCTATACTCGTATCACCTAGCCCTAAGGTTATGGCTGCCGTTAACGCCATTATAACTAGTGCTTTGGGTGGCATATTGCTTAATCTTATTTAATACCGTAACCTTAGTAGTGAATATATAACAGAACCTTATAGTAGGAACTACAGTAGGTCCTATTATTAGGCTAGGTATATAGATAAAAACAAATCAATAATATAATAATAACTAGTGGAGTGGTTGCCTAATAGATTAACTTTAATTGTATTCTAAGATTTACTATAAGGAGAGACTATCTACGGTAGGGACTAAGGTACTTTAAATATATAACTATACTCCTAAGAAATACTCTCTTGTATATAAGGTACGTGTTATATATATTATACGCGGGCGTACACTGCGTATACTTTGTACACTATGTATAACATTATATAACTCGCTTACTATTCCTTGTTATATAGTTCCACTAGATCTATCCTAGACTATACCTATATTAACCAACTAGCTTCCTGTGACTCTTCCCTAAGTAGTTGTAATATTGTACTTAAAGCGTCCGTAATAAGAAGTATATAGCCTATGCTCCCAAATAAACTGTCTATATAGGGATATTAGGATTGCGTATTAGATATATATAGCGGAGTCTAAGGAGGTTAAAGATTACTTAAAAGAGATATTAGAGTCCTAACAGTAACTAAATAGCCATTACAAGAATAAGGTAGTAGTAAGGTAGATAATTACGGCTCTCTGTATATATAATAACTAAGTCCTTAGGAAAATAGTTATAAAAAAGCTCTTTAATAAGGATAGAGTAGATATTAGTATAGAAAACCAAGTGCTCTTCTAGTTTAAACGGTAGATATTATTCTATAGTAGCTCCGTTCTAAGGCTCCTTTTTGTGTTTGAAATGCTAGTATATATATTTAACTTTTGGTAAAAGAGGCAGTTAGAGATATAGCCGCACTAATAAAATAATAACGAGGCTATTTATTGCGTGTTAGTTAAAAGCTAGCAAGAGCTATCTAAATAGGGGTGGAATAATAAGTAGGAGCTATAGAACTGGATAGAATCGCTAAATTAGTGGGTTAGTAAATATAGCTTCTATATAGGTTAAGGGCTAGATAGTCCTTATATTAATTATACGTTAAGAGTATATAAAAGGGGTAGGGCGGCGCAACGCAAGGTTTAACTTAGTAAGGCTATTTACCTTAAAGGGTATAAGGCTTAGGGTGGCTACCGGGATTATAATACCCCTTAGGAGTTTTGCTAGAGGTAGAAGAAGAGGAAAAATGGAATATAGAAGTTAGATAGGTTAAAAAGGTGCTAATATAGGTAGCTAGTGTATAATACGATAATTAGGCTCTTTTAGTGTAGTAATAGTAGGTATAGGGTAGATATTTATACAGTAATAAAGAAAGAGGGGGATAAGGAATATATAGGTCTAGATAATAAAAATATAGTAGTATAGCTATATAGGGGTATAACAGTGGCAGGGGTTAAATATTTAGAGATTATCTAATAATTTTTAATATGGATAAGGATGGTATAGAAAGCAAAATTATCCTAGGGCTATAAACTAATAATTTAATTTAAAGGCAAGTGTTTAGTATATATTATAGAAAACTTAGAGCAGTTTTATTAACAACTTATAATTTAGTTTTAGTATATTAACATACTAAACCAATTTTTTTCCTCTACTCTTAAACTTTAGGTTAAGAATAGAAAATTTTAAGTAGTTTTTATATAAAAAGCTATTTTGATATATTAAACCATTTTTTTTTAAACTAATACCACTTTAATTCCCTATAAGAAGCAATTAATACAAGGCTTATTATTTAACAGTAATTGCTATACTGTAATTTAATACTCTTACTAATATTTAATATTAGTTGGTGCTGTCGTGTATATAAATAGCGGGCGTGCTAATAAACAATAACAGAAATAAATATAGAAGGAAAGTTTTTGTCTCTTAAGGCGTTACGCCTAAAGCTAAAATTAATATAGCTATAGGTATTTAATTATATAGAGATAGAAGATAGCGTTTTACTAGTTTACCAGGTTCCCTAAATCCCTTATAGGTTTACTATTTATTTCCTTTTTTAAATTGGTGGAGAAAAGGTTTAGCTAACCTATTATAACTTTATTCCTAATAGTAATGCATAAATAGTAGAACTCCTCCGCTATATATAAGCCGTACATTTAGCTTAATAAAGGTTTATACCTATATATCTTATTATATTTAAAGGTATATTTACAAGTCTAAGAAATAAAGACACTAATAACTAATACGCGTAATATATAACTTGTCCTATATATACGTTCTAATACTAAACCTAAATAAATATATATAGACCAATCTAGAACTTAATTATTTAGTCTTCTTACTTCTTCCTCTTATAGTACTAAGCGTGTCTCTTAATCTAGTTTTAAAAGATAGATCTATAATATCTTTCTATAGTCTATTTTAAGAACTAAAGAATAAAATCTATAAGTACGCCCTTTGCCTGGCCGAAGGCGTTACAATTAAGCTAGATGGTTATAGTGACGATTTAAAATTTAAATATATCTAGGCTATTGTATTAGCTCTATTATATATAAATTCCTAGGTTTATAACGCTATATTACCAATTTTATACGGCGCGAATGTCTTTTCTTTAGAGGGAAGCTGCTTTTACGCCTTATAGTTTTTATAAACTCTTTCTAAATCTAGCCAATTGCAGATTAAGAGGCTTAGTCTTTTAAGCAGACTTATAGTAGTAGACAACTATAATAACTAGGAGTATACGAAGACGCTATATAAGTTTATTATTGCCAATATATAGCTAGACGACGTTATACTAGCTATACTAAATAATATAAAAGCCGGAATAGAAGGAAAGGATAAAGGCTAATATAAATGGTTTATATAGACTTTATATAAGGGTTTACTTTAGGCATTTAAGGGAGGCCAATTTCGCTAAATTAGGATTGTGTACCTAAAGATATATAATAAAGGCCTTAGCGTTTATGGATTTTATAATATAGAGAATTATATAGAGGATATATTAATTAAGGAGTTCTAACAACGTCTATATAAGTAGAGGAGTTAGTATTGGGATAGCAGTATAGCTTATAAAGATAACCTTAGCGCAGCCTATAAGTGTATTCGTAATATATAGTATAGTATAAAATATGCTATTAAATAGGACAGTAGCTGTTAGGGAAAGGGTACCACTTTAGTTATCTAATAAATATTAATACTAAAGAAGCGATATTACGCGGACGCTGGATTAGTTATAAATAGAAAGAAAGTAAAGACTAAGGGAGTAGAGAAGAAGAAGAAAGGGCTAAAAAAGAAGATAGAAAAGAGAAAAGGCTCTTTCTTTAATATTCTTAAAGGCAGTAATATTAATAGTTAGGTTAGGTTTTAAAAATAAGGCCAAAACTAATCTAAAATATAATTTTAAGGCTTAAACCGGTTATAGAACTAGTTAAACTAGATTAACCAGATAACACGTCTTAAAAGTATTTATTTACGTGTTTTAGCGTATTTTTTTAGTCTTGGCAGAAGCTAGCCCTATTTAGGTTATAGTATTTATCCCTATAGGGTAAGGCTTAGTAAGGGCTTATATAGAGGCTTATATAGAGGCTTATTTTTATATTATAGCTAGAGCTATCTGGTTTTATTAGATAACTAGTTTATTAAAATACCTAATAACTAATCTAAATTAAGCCAATTAAACTGGCGAACTGGTTATTTTTAAGATTTTAGTTAAACTAAATTAATCTAAAGAGTAACCTAACCATTGACATTACTGCTTAAGGGTATAGGTAATAGTAGTAGTTCTTTAGGCGGCAAGCCAGAGAAAGAAAGACTTTTAATTAGTAAACTATTTACGCGGGACTAAGGGGTTATAAAGTGCGTCACTAGGGCTTATAAGGCGTGGGAGTATAAGAGCGAGCATAGCGTAGGTAACTTTAGTAATAGGCCTATACTAAATAGACTAGAGCATTCTTTGGATTTCTAGCGGAATATAGGTTGCTAGCTATACGCGATTTATAGGTCCTATAACACTGCAGAGCGGCACTAGCTATATAAATATAAGCGTTAAGATAAGTTTAAAGAGGTGTAAAGAATGCTATAACTTCTATAAAAAGTAAAAATAAAGGTAGTAGGGGGAGAAAAGGTAGTAGGGTAGTATTATTCCTGCTTATTCCTACGGCAGCTCTACTATAGGTTTTAGTATTAAAAGCGAATAGATTTAAAGTAGGGTAGTAAATAAAAGGCAAATATAGAGGGCGTATTTTATAAAGTTATAGGGTATAAAAATGCTAAGGTAGCGTGGAAAACTATTACAGCATTAATAGTGTTTAAGAATAGGGCGTTAGTTAAGAGTCTTTATAACTAGATAGCTTAGGTAGGCTTAGATAATAAAGCAGTAATATAAAAATAGATAGGCGAGTAGTACTAATATAATAGCTTTAGTATCCCTAGGATTTTATATATACTGAAGATACTAGAGGGAGTATATATTAGTTATATAAGGTAATATCACATAGCTACAGTTTATAGATAGTATAATAATTGTTCTTTTTCTTTATTCTTAAGAGAGAGTAAGGAGCTTAAGGCTCCTCGCTACGCTAGTGCTATAGCAATATATAACAGCAACTTGCCTTATATAACGGTAACTTGCTTTGTGTAATGGCAACTTGCCTATATTCCTAACACTAGCAACTCTTTTTTTGCGGTTGCTATCTATATATATATACCGCTTAACTAGTGTAATAAATATCAATCCTCCTTACTTACTATTACTATTGTAATATAAGTCTTACTGTCCTAAAATTTGCCTCTTAGTATATGGTGCTTTCTTACTTAGGAGTTATAGGTAGATATCTTATTAGGAGGGCTGCTAAGGCGCTAGTAGTAAGCAAACTAATAGCGATTTTCTATCCTAGGGATGGAAAATCCTAATTAGCTAGTTTAAGTTAGGGTTTATAGAATATTATACTCCTACTCCCTTTTAACCCAACCTTTAACTTATATATGTAGAGTATTTGTGTTAATAAACGTTTCTAGAGCCTTATTTAGGTTTGCCTTTATTATTATATCTGCTAGGTTATCTTAACCGTTAATCTATTAAATCTTAAAGAGTTTTCGCCGTTTATAGGATTACTAAAGTACTATAATATCGATTATAAGGCGCTTCTCCTTTGTAGTACTAAGCTTAACTAAACACTTATAGAGGGAATATAAGTCGGTATACACAATTATAGGGATAATAGGAAGTTTGAGTTAATCTATAACTATCTTTAGGGTAGTTTTAATTATAATTGCTATATTAACTCTGCTAACCATTCTATATATCTCTAATGCTAGAACGCTTTAAGTAATATACTTACTCTTAGTTAAGCTCTAATGGATAAGATTGCTATAGATTATAAAGTCGTTTTCTCTAGTAGACTTGTTTATAATAATAATTTTATATCTTAGCTAAGAGCTAAAATCTTTATTATTTATATACGACCTATTAACAAATATAAAGAGCTTGGCAGTGGGAAGATTAATAGGCATATAGAGTAGTCCCTAATTAAAATAGTTTATTTGCCAGGAAAGACGCTTATTTAAGGCAAGAATATTATCTTTAGTTAGTTCCTAGTATTAAACGGTAATAGAGAGATTAAAGGAAGCCTTAGGTTAATAGATAGAAGTAATATAGGCTCTATAAGCGCGTTGCTTCACGTATCCTTGCTTTAGAGAATTAGCGTTAATGTTACGGGACTCCTCCGTAACACCTTATACACGTCCACCTGTTTCCACCTACGCAGTAAGAAGAGACCGACCACAAGATAGCAATCTGACGGTAATCTATAGCAATCTGACGGCAATCTGCCGCATTCTGCCATATTCTGCCAAGTCTACCAAATCCTGCCAAGTTCTGCTAGGACCGCTACTCGAATCCTATTCTGCTCTATATACGTGTTGACCAAGCAACTAAACTAGCAATATATACCCTTTCTTCCCATTTCCTTACCTTTTCTCCTTACGCAACGTCTTAACTTCATTATATAGTTCATATACATAGCTTAATAATATCTACTTCGCTATATATTATTACCACTTGTACTCACTCCGTAACACTACGTTGCGTTAAAACCTACACTCCGCCCCGCCCTGTTTAAAATATAGAACGACCTTGAAGCCCCTATAACGGCCGCTAATATTATGTCCGCACTCTAGGAACAATTGGCAGATATATAAAAGTCCTTTATAGACGCCCTTGTATAAAACCAAGCTGCTATAGCTTAACAGTAAGCCGAACAAGAAGCACGGTACTAGAAAACAATTAAGGCCCTCTAAGAAGAAATCCGCACCCTTAAGATGTCCACGCTAAGCCCTTAAGACCGGTCGCTATTACTAGAAGCTAATACGCGGAACGCGAGCCCTAAACCAGTAATAGTTATTTTACTAGTAGAACTGACTACTATACCGTAATAATCTGAACGATTACTAGACCCTCCAATATTTACTAGTAAATAATAAGAACTCTAATCATTCCTAAGCCGGCTTAAAAATAAGCTAATTGGTAACGCTGACCGCTACCTAACTAAAGCCAACTGACTTTATTATGCCCTAAGTTGACTAGGAGGAGATGCAGCTAACCTTATTAAACCTCTTTAACCGAACTTAGTATTAAGCCTAATTGTACTTCTTGAAGCTATGTATGGTGACCTAAACCGCCAAGCTACTGCTTAGAGAAAGATAAACTATATAACTTAAGGAATAAAAAGCTTTCTAGTATATTTCTCCGAATTTAACCGTTACGTAAAAGAAATAGGCTGGAACAACTCCGCATTAATTAACAGCCTTATTGAATCCCTAAGTCCTGAACTAAAAACCTCCCTGATAGGTGTAGACCTACTAGGAGCCCTTGACGCCTACGCAAACGTTATCAATAAACGGTATAATAATATACTACGTCTAACACCAAAGTCCCCTCCTTGATATAATACGACAACCCTATAAATGTCTACTAAGCTATTATCTCAGCCTAAGCACCCTGACGCTATGGATATCGATACTGGAACCCTAGGATACGCCCTACTAGGGTCCTTTAAATGAGAACGACGCACTAAGCTAGGCCTCTGTTTTAAGTGTGGAAGTAGCTTCTACCTCTTTAACTACTGCTCCGTCCCCCTACCCTAACGCGAATTACGAACGGCTAATACTAGCAGCTGTTTACCGTATTGATCCTCTAGTTACCGTCCCTAATCTCTACTTAGTTCCAGCCCCGCATCTAGTAAGCACCACTTATAAGGACGAAGCTATAACTAATATACTATAAGAACTCCACCCCAATCGCCTCTAAAAGGAAGGTCCTGGAGCTAAGTCGCTCTCTAGGACGGCGCTGCCTTAGGATCTCGTTAAATGCTTTGGATGTTATAAACTCTAACTCTTGGGATCGTAGTATAACCGTCAACTGTTGTCTCCGGCAGAATAATTAATAGGTTAATACTTGAGTCCTAATTAATACAGGAGCTAGCGGCATAGGATTTATTAATAAGATCTTTATATAAGATAATAGTTTTACTCTGACCCCCCTTGACTGGTATATTAACGTATTTGGATTTGATGGCAAACATACTATTTTAGGCTGTATTACCCACGTAGTATTCCTAAGACTCCAATATTTAAACCATAAAGAACTGATTAGGCTTTTTATTATTACCTTGGGTTACTTAGTAATCCTTAAACAACCCTAGATAAAGCTATATAAGGTAACCATTAATTGGGACAACCTTAAGCTTCTATTTACCGCCTTCTATTGTAAGTAGAAGTGTTTTATAACCTACTACTTAGACCCTAAACCAAAATCTAGAAAATCCACTAAGATTTACTAGTCTAAGATTTCCACTGACGTTTACTAAGAACCCAGAAATAATATATAACCACACGAACTAACTCTAACTGCTATACCCCGAACCAAGCAGAAGCTTAAGCTTAATATATAAAAGTACCAAAAGAACTGGTACTCTACTATAAAAAGGATACTTAAAGAACCCGAACCTAAATCTGATACTAACTCTGTACCTAATACTGAACTTAAACTTAAATAAGAAACTATATAAGAAACTAAGGACGATCTAAATTTGCTTAACACCTTAGATATCTATATAATTAGAGCTACCCTGTTAGCATGACTTACCAAGAAACCTAAACATATAATCTTCGCTGTTACAATAGCCGATATTAAAAAGGCCTTAGCATTAAAGAAACACACCAACCCTGCTATAAAAGTACTAGTATGCCACTATAATAACCTGGAAGTATTTTCACGAAAGGAAGCCGATAAACTAGTAGAACACCGACTATACGACCATAAGATCGTACTTAAAGAAGGAAAACAGCTAGGATTTAGACCCTTGTACGGAATATCCCAAAACGAACTCTAAGTGCTGTGGAAGTACTTGGACAAACACCTAAGTAAAGGATTTATCAGAGTAAGCTCTTCGCCTATAGCTGCACCTATAATCTTCGTTAAGAAACCTGGCGGCGGTCTACGCTTCTGTGTGGACTACCAAGCTCTTAACGCTATTACTATTAAGAATTGGTACCCGCTCCCGTTAATTTAAGAGACACTAAACCGATTAAGTAAGGCTCGCTACTATACGAAACTTGACCTTATCCACGCATTTAACCGCCTCCGTATTACAAAAGGAGATGAATGGCTTACCGTATTCCATACTAGATATGGACTGTTTGAATACTTAGTAACGCTGTTTGGCCTTATAAATGCCCCAAGTTTATTCTAATACTTTGTAAATAATACCTTACGACCTTACCTAGACGTTTTCTGTACTGCTTATATTAACGACATCCTGGTATATAGTAATAACCTAGCTAAATATAAGAAACACGTTAACCTTATCCTAGAAGCCCTACGTGGAGCTAGACTATAATTAGATGTAGATAAATACAAGTTCTATAAAACGGAAGTTCTATACCTCGGACTTATTATCTCTATAGACGGCATATAAATGGACCCAAAGAAGATTAAAGTAATTGTAAACTAGTAAGAACCCAAGAACGTTAAGGATATAAGAGCCTTTATAGGATTTGCTAATTTCTACTAACGGTTTATTAATAACTTCTCCGCCCTAGTTTTACCTCTTGTGGCTCTAATATAAAAGGATAAAGCCTTTATCTTTAATAAGGAATGTAAGAAGGCCTTTGCCTATCTAAAAGTCATGTTTACCACCGCACCCGTACTCTAATACTTTGACCTAAACCGAAAGAGTATTGTAGAAGCTGATTCATCTAACTACGTCACTGGAGGCATTCTGTCTTAGTATAATAAGGAAGGAGTACTGTATCTAGTAGTATACTTCTTAAAACGATTAAGTCCAGCTAAATATAACTACGAGATCTACAATAAGGAATTATTAGCCATTATTAGATGTTTTAAACAATGGCGACCCAAACTGGAAGGTACTGGATTTCCGATTAAGGTTTTTAGCGACTATAAGAATCTATAGTACTTTACAACTATGAAACAGCTGAGTTATTATTAAGCCTGCTGGTTAGAATATCTGTCTTGTTTCTAATTCTTAATCATATACCATCTAGGCGTTTAAGGTCAAAAACTTAATACCCTAACTCAACGTTTACAAGATATAATAGTATAGGAAGAAGCGCGCGCCTACTATAATTAAACGCTGCTTCGCCCTAAATTATTTGATCCCCCAGCTAAAGACCTTACGGTACACATCCTTAAAATAACTGATTAATTAATTAAGTAGATTATAGTTAACAAATACCTAAATAACGAGTTTATTTAAGAGACACTTAAGTTAATTTAAGATGGCGTTAGACGCTCTAAAAAGATCTCTCTAAGTGAATGTAAAGCTTGCGGAGACCGCTTGTACTACTAGAACCACCTAGTTATACCTAACCACGACGAACTTAAGCTTAAGCTCCTTAAACACGTATACAATCTACCAGTAGCTAGCCACTTAGGCTAAGGAAAAACCCTAGAGCTGCTCTAATAGGAGTACTACTGGCCAAATATATATAATATAACACAAAGGTATGTCTCTAGCTATTACACCTGCCGACGAGCTAAAGTCTTATATAAGAAGTACAACGGCTTTCTAAAGCCACTGCCTGTTCTGGACCGAAGATGGAAGGATATCTTAATTAACTTCATTGTTGATCTCCCCGTAAGTAAAGGCTGTGCGAATATTATGGTAGTTATAGACCGATTATTTAAAATGAGACACTTAATCGCCTGCCCTAATATATTAACACCTGCCGTTACCCAACTGTTCCTGGATTATATATGGAAACTCTACAGACTTTCTAAAACGATTGTCTCTAATAGAGGCCGCCAGTTTGTCTCGGCGTTTTGGGAAGAACTGACTACTTAACTCCGCATTAAAGCGCTGTTGTCTACGGCATATTACCCGGAAACGGACGGTCAAACGGAACGTGCAAATGCTATAATGGAATAGTATATTTGGATATACACGTCGTATTTGCAGGACGACTGGATAGACTGGCTTGCATTTGCCGAGTTTACTGTAAATAACTCTATCTTAGAAACTACAAAGGTCTCCCTATTCCTGGCTAATTACGGCCAGTACCCGCGAATGGGTTTTGAACCCTTTAGTAATATTCCTTGCCTAGTTTATTAGGCCTTATAAGTTGCAGAAGCAAACGAATTTGTAAAGAAAATAGAAGAACTATAAGAGTTCCTTACTAACGAAATGACATGGGCCTAGTCTGTCTATAAAGCCGCAGCAAATAAGAACCAAACCCTAGCACTAGCTTACTAAATTAGTAACTTTATCTGGCTAGACATAAGAAATCTAAACATAAAACGACCTACTAAGAAACTTAACTAGAAGAACGCCAGCCCTTATAAGGTCGAAAAAGTTGTCTCTTCTTATGCCTACCAACTAAAGCTCCCTGATACGGTTAAAATCTACCCTGTATTCTATATATTAGTCCTCCACCCTGCCGCCCCTATATTAGACGCCCTATTTGGACAGATCTAAGACCCTCCCCTACTAGTTAAAGTGGATGGTGAGGATAAATACCTTGTTAAAAGAGTTGACGATATTAAGTATGATAAACGGAAACGCAAATATATATATCTTATAAAATGGAAAGGCTTTATTAAGCCCTTATAGGAACCCGTTGACTTTGTAGGACTTACATAAGCCGTAGAAGACTTTTACAAACTCTATCTAGAACTACCTCAGCCCCATCTCGCAGAAGCTCGAGTTTAAAGGGGGGGTACTGTTATGGGACTCCTCTGTAACACCTTATACACGTCCACCTGTTTCCACCTACGCAGTAAGAAGAGACCGACTACGAGATGGCAATCTAACGGTAATCTACGGCAATCTGACGGCAATCTGCCGCATTCTGCTATATTCTGCCAAGTCCACCAAATCCTGCTAAGTTCTGCTAGGACCGCTACTTAAATCCTATTCTGCTCTGTATATGTGTTGACTAAGTAACTAAACTAGTGATATATACCCTTTCTTCCCATTTCCTTACCTTCTCTTCTTACGCAACGTCTTGACTTCATTATACAGTTTATATACATAGCTTAATAATATCTACTTCGCTATATATTATTACCACTTGTACTCACTCCGTGACAGTTAATAACGTTAATCTTCTTACCTTAACCCTTCTAGCGCAAAGCAATAGAATCCTTGTTTAGGGAGAGGGTATATCTATTAAAGAGTAATAGTATTATTAAATCAAGCTTTTCCTTTAGCTTTGCTATAAGATTTACCTTTATTAACTTATCTTCTTTAAGAGCTGAGAATTGGTTGTCTCCTAAGATAATTATATTATTAGTTTATATGCTAACGATTCCAAATGGAGTTCCTATAGTTGTGATTAGGAAGTATAGGTTGAATATAAAAGTAGTTATTAAAAGCTTCTCTTTATAGTGCTTACTATAGGTAGCCTACTAATAGGTTCCTACCTCTGCAATTCTATATAATGGCTTAAATATAACCATAATTGTATCTTTGGGATATTGGTAACAAATTTGCTTTAAAAAGTATACTAATATTAAGCGCTAAAGGTGCGTTTCTAATTAGGTATAAGCCTAAGTAATATCTTATAAATAAACCGCTATTCTATTCTTTATTAAGGAGGGAGCTAGCGTAATAATAACTCGCTAACTAGCTTGTTAAATTATAGGAGATTGCGTAAGAATTACCTCCTTACTATTATTGTTATAACCTTAAATAACAAGCCTTAATTTCTTAAATAGGGTATTAGTAGCTTTGCCCTTAATCTTATTAACTATTCTTAACTTAAAGATACGAACTCTATTAAACTTAGTAAGGTTATACTTTTTAAATTTAAAGACTTCTCTTATAATAAGACTATTAATCTCCTACTTATTAGATGCTTAGAAAGGAGCTCTAGGGGTTATAATATAACCTTCCTTTTAGAGCTATTTTGCGAGCTTAAAGTTAGCCTTCTCCTTAGCTGTTATAAAGGCTATTAATAACTTGACTCTATTCTCAATAGCAGCAATAAATTGCTCTTTAAAATTAATAAGATGTTAGCGATTTTATAATCCCTTTAGGCGACCTCTGCTACGTCATAGTTGCGGAACCTCTACTATAATTATATTAGAATTGTAGTCGCCTTCTAGAGTATATTAATTGTGGTTCTCCTCTAGGGCATTCTATAAAGGCTTAGAACTGTTATCTTTATAGTAAGGCTTAATAACAGTTAATTAGAATTAAGTAGGTCTATAAAGCATCTAAATAGTGCAAGTTTAACTATTAATTGTAATAAGTTAATATAGGCCTAACTACCCTCCCTTTTTACGCCATACGCGTACCTTAGACTGGAGTGGTAGATTAAGCGTAGTTAAGGTATTTAGGCCATTTCTTATTCCTAGTGCGTTGTTGACCTGGTGTGTAGCGTAGAGATATCGTACCTCCTTTATTGCCTTGCGAATAGCCTTAGCTTATTACACAACGGAAGGAGATAGTAAAGAATTGTTAGTTATTTAAGGGTAGGCGCTAAAGACTAGCAATATAGGTATAAGTCTATCTAGGCCAGCGGAATCATTAACGGCTTTAACAGCTATTTATAAAGTAAGTTCTTTACTAGCGTCCTCTAGTTCTAAAGAGATAATCTTATATACGCGGCATAATGGCGTATAATATCGCTCCACTTTTCTAATACTATTATATGCCTTAATAGGGACTTCCTTGACCTTAATTGCTATTGCCTTTATCTATTATCAAAACTTTATAGATAAGAAGTTCTTTTCCATATTGTGGAAGATTTAATTAGGGGGTCCTAAGTAGATATTAATCTAGTATAATTAAAGGGTATCCCATGCGTTCCTAGCTAATATATCCTTTAAGAAATATACGGCTTAGAAGGAGGTTAAGAAGTTAATAACTTAGAGTACTAGCTTACCGCTAAGATATATAACGTTAACAATAATATAGAAGTTAAAGTTATAGTTATCTTTAAGGGTGAACTTAAATCGGCTAGGGGACTTCTGGTTCATTTAGCAGTAATAGTAGTACTTTATAAGGTGCTTAATTGCCTTAACCTTAACTTTATAGCCTGCTTACTAAAGAACCTTAAGCAATTAGTAAATAGATAGGTGGCTAAAATAATAGTATAGTTGGCGTAATTCTAACTTAGTTAAGTGGCTCTAAGCAATACTCTTTTCTAGTTAATAAAGGAGCAACTAGGGGTAACCCCACTTACGTATAATAGGCACCCAATTGTCTCCCTAAATAAGTATATTCTTAAGGTTATTAAGCCTAACGCCTAATTTATCTATATCTTTAATGCAAAATAGAAACGGAGTGTTTATAGGAATAATATAGAAGGTAATATACCCTAAGGGGGTTTGGACCCTAATTATACTAAAAGAGGTTATAGTACCCTTGCTAAAACAAATCGTGTATTGGCCTACCGTTAAATAGTTAATCTAAATAGAGCTATTAAGCTGTTAAAGGGCTTGAACTTAAGGTTCTCTTACTATAGATACTCCTGCGGCTCTAGTATCTGGTATAATACTATAGAAGACGTTTACCGAGTATCTGTTATTAAAGGAGAACACAAAGCTCTTCTTTAGCTTATTAAAGATATCTAACTTCGTAATAGAATGGAGCGTAGATTAATTATTAAGAACAGCGATGGTTTATATACTATCTACCTTACTATACTTAGTAAAGTATTGGTTAGGAGAGTAGTTCTTAATTTCTATATCTATAAGGAGCTATTTAGTCTTATTAACCTTACCCTTAAGGTCTTCTATGCCTTTATATTAAACTAGGAAGCTTTAGAAGTAGGCTATAATAACCTTACAATTTCTAACATTTCTTATACTTTAACGGAATTTATTATATGCCTTCTTTTGTTTATTAAGGGAGTATCTAGTTAACTAGCAATTTGGCTTTTTATAAACATAGTACTTCTTTTAGCAATTACTTTAAAATAAACCTCTATAAGGACCTCCATAATTGCCTTATAGTTAATGTTAATTATACCCTTTACTATATTCCCTACTACGGCTACTATATATATAGTCAGTCTAGTTGTGATTATATTAGTTAGGAATACTTAGTTGCGTAGGGTTTTTAGTATAGAACTATTAAGATTCTTATATTTGTATTATAGTACCTATAGCGGAGCGTAGCTTAGCATATACTCCTTTAAATATATCTATAGGTTTGTATAGCGCTAAGTTGCACTTAGGAACGCTATAGTATACTAAAATAACCTAGTCCCTTAGGCTGTTCTTATTTTAGTAAGTTTTAGTAAGACTATATTAGATTTTCTAGAGTTTATTAAAGAGTAGTTAAAGGCACTCTAAATAAATCTTTATTAAATTAGAATCAATAACTCTTTAAAATATAGTCTTTTACTATTTAGATATATAAAGCTGGCAATTCTTATTAGTTTTAAAATAGGCTCTAGTAAGCTAAAGTATTATATTAAAGCTATAGTTTCTACTTGTAATATAGTTATAATAAAATATCGCTGCCTGTCCCTTTAATATAATAGAGAAAGCGTAGTGGTACTAATAGCATTAAATTCCAACCTTATTGTAACAGTTATAGAAGACCTGTAGTTTTACTCTAAGTATATTATATAATTCTTCTCTAAACTTCTTCTCTTTGTCTAAATATACCTTTATCAGATTTGTAACTTCTTATAGTAGAGGGTTACTAGTTAGCTAGAGTAGAGGAGCTAGAGATAATAAAGGTAGAAAAAAAGTACCTTTAGGTAGGAGAGCACCTCTAGGTAGGAAAGCACCTTTAAGTAGAAGAGTAGCGTTCTAGGGGTTTTGTTTTAAATTAAAGTTGAATTTTAAAGAATATAGGTTAGTTTTAGGTTTCTATAGTTAACGTATAATTTTAGTTTCCGTCTATACTGGTTCTTCTATACTAGTAATAACGGCCTAAATATTACTAGCAATTAGGTTACTATTCTTAGCAATATATACCCCGTTCCTATAGAGGAAGTCTTGAAAATTTTAAACAATATTAATATTACTAAATGCCTAGGTATTAGCGGTCTATCCTATAAAATCCTCCCTAAAATATTCCTATAGCTATAAATTGGCGTAGTATCTACTTCGGTAAAACATAATATAGTATAGGAGAAAGCTATTAACTTATTTTATAGTATAAGTTATTATATTAAAGGTAAATTCGTCCTAATTTTTATTAATAAGTTTCGCGTATAAAGCTACCCCTAGTGGTAAGAAGTCTTCCCAGTCGTTTAAAGTAGGCATAGCCATATTTTTAGAGGGAGGGAAATGTTATTGGCGTAGGGATTGTTATTTAGTACGCATTTATAACGTATATTTATAATTATAGGGCTTAAAACCAGTTCTAGCCTTAAATCGCGAAGACTTATAAAGCGTATTATTCTACGTAATAGACGTAAGAATCCGTAATTTTAGAAAGGCTTAAAACTAGTTCTAGCCTTTAGATCTTTAGATTTGTAGAAAAGTTCTATTTAAAGTTTAGAACTAGTTTTAACCTTAAAAGACAGCTTCCTCTAGTATGAGTAGTACTAGTATAGTGGCTTATCTCTTCTTAGTAGAATACCTAGCTGCTCTATAGTATAATAGTAAAGTTAACCACTAATTAGTATTGGTTATATAAGGTAATATTATATAGCTATAGTTTGTAGATAGTATAATAATTGTTCTTCTTCTTTATTCTTAAGGGAGAGTAAGGAGCTTAAGGCTCCTTGCCATACTAGTACCGCGGCGATATATAACGGCAACTTGCCTTATATAACGGCAACTTACCTTATATAACGGCAACTTGCCTGTATTCCCAACAGTATATAAGGAGTTAATGGAAATTACTAAGTATAATAAGTTTCGTAATATAGAGGAAGAAAAAAAGGCAGAATTCTACTTATAAACTTTAGGTAATAAAAAGCTATTTTAGTATATAACAAAATTAGGTTTTTTTTAGTATATTAATATAGTAAAATAGGGCTCCGGTATTAATATTTGCGTTATTATTAAAAATACCTATAGTAGTAGTAAATACACGGGATTTCAATATAGGGGCTTAAAAAGACACGGCAATATTTATAGTAAATTTAGTAACTAAAATGCTATAGTTTCTTCGGCCATAAGCATTTCCATAAAAGTAGATGCTAGGTTAATACTATAAATTCTAGAAATAATAAAGAAGTTAAGTATATATTAAAATAAGGTTTAAATAGAAGGGGTTAATAAATATAATATATAGAATATAAAGGGGTAAGTAATTGATTTAATGTTAGGTTCCGACTTAGTGCTAAGTAATAAGTGAATTTCCCATATAAAAGTAGGGTAAGTAAGGTATATGGGTTATATAATAAATAACCTAGTAATTAGTTACAAACTATAAACCTAGATTTTTATAGGCCAACAATATAGAAGCGCCATAGAAGGTTCCCCTATAATACTATCCTTAAGTAAAGCTTTGCTAGACGTGCTACTTTAATATTTAAAAGTATTGCGTCCCCTTAATATGGCCGTCTGTAGTAAATATAGTAACTGCAAATATCGCGATACCTTAGTTGCGTAAGGTATTAGGATTAAGTAGACACGGTAAGGACTTGGCAAAAATTTAAGTAAGAAATACCAAAAATGCTATATAATACTATAATATAAATAAATAGGTCTAGTAAGTAATAGTAATTTTTTTATATAGGTAAGGTAGAATAAAGTACGGCAAGTTGCGTGTAGGTTTTAGATTTTAAATATCTATTATAGTTAGGTTATTATATTACTACAAAGTTAGGGGGTTTAAGAATTAGGATAGAAATTCAATTTAGCTTAGTAGTATAGATAGAAATTTAATACAGTTTAGTATAAGCATTATTCTACATCGCGAAAATCACCTATACTTAAATTAATATATCGCATTTGTCCTATTTACTATAGTTCTTAACCTACCCCTATTAAAACTATATAACTTTTAAAAGCTTATGCTTCTATAAGTTTACTAAAGGGCAGGGCTATATAATATCAAAATTTCCAGTTAAGTAAAAGCACGATTCTGATAGCGACAGCAAGGTTATTATATATAGGTAGTGGGATATAACGCAATTCATTAATTTCTATAAGAATTTTAGTGGTGGGCGATGTTCGGCGTTGCACTATTTATAATATTTTGGTGCTAACTATAGAAATTAATTAACACAGTAGGCCCTATTGGCGGCTATATAACTTATATATTATAAGGGGGAGCGCTCTATATTATTATAGATAGTGTCTATAGGCCTAATAAGGCGAAGATTAAACTAGGCTAACTTCCCTTGCTTTATTTCTTACGCTCTATACTCCTTATAACTATAATCCGTCACTTAGTGCAATAATATGGCACGTTTAGAATTTCCGCATTTATTATTACCTTATAATAGCACTGTCTTTATTAGTATAGCTTCTGTACCTAATTCGCCGCCCTTTTATAGCTTAGATAAAGGGCTAATCTAAATACCCTTTACTATACCTTTACCCTATAGCTTGCTTTCCAATGGATATAGCAGTATATTAGCCAATTAGATATTTTCTATATTTAATAAACCCTAGCAATTCTTAATAGATTACTAGGGGCCTACTAGGTAAGGTTTTTTTTTTACCCTTAAGCTAACGGTTATTAGTTATTCTTCTTTTTTTTAGCTTAGTAGTTTCTCGCACCTATCCTTTTTTAGGATATACTACTAGCTATAAATACCCTATAGACCTTTAGCGCTATATTAAAAGTATCTATTATTTAACGGCCTATTGGTGCCTAGTTGCTGGCTATAGTTATAGTTAAGAAGGTATTATCTAGTAATATATAGATTATTAGTACCCCCTAATAAAAATTTTAACTTAAGTTTATAATTAATAAGCCAATTAATTAACCTAAAGCTTTAATTTAGAGCCGTATTGTATAGAGCTTAATTAATATATACTAGTAGGTATAGATTTGTTTCGTAAATCCTATACCTCCATTATGCTTTATAGTAGGGGGTAAGCTTTAGGCAGACCTATATATAGAGCTTTAATAGAGCCTTATATAGAGCTTTAGTAGAGCCTTGTATAAAGCTTTATATAGAGCCTTGCGTAGAGCTATGTGCAAACGTATAGACATATAGCTATTTATTCCGGCGATTAATTACAAAGACATTTATAGAGACGGCTATATAGGCAATTATATAAGCGTTTAATTAATTGTTCGTATAGGCGTTTATATAGGCAATTAATTAATTAATTGATTAATTGTATAGACGTTTGTAGAGCCGTTTATAGAGACGTTTGTATAGGCGTATAATTAATTAATTAATTAATTATATAGGCGTTTATATAGGCAATTAATCGATTAATTAACTAATTATATAGGCGTTTATATAGGCGATTGTATAGACGTTTATAGAGCCATTTATAGAGCCGTTTATATAGATAATTATAGAGCCTTCCTAGTATATTAGTACTGCGTGTTAGTAGAGCTTTAAGTAAAGTTTTAAGCTTAAAGGGGAGACCCCCTTGGACCCCCCTACGCACTACATACTCTATTTACTGCATAGGCAGAGCTCTTGCAAAGGCTTTAGTAAAGCGTTTAGTAGATCTTTTATAGAGCCTTATATAGAGCTTTGTGTAGAGCTTTATGTAAAGCTTTATATAAAGCTTTTATAGAGCTATAGGTAGGCGTGCAGACGTTTATATAGGCGATTAATTATAGAGACGTTTATAGAGACGATTATATAGGTAATTGTATAGACGTTTAATTAATTGTTTATATAGGCGTTTGTATAGGCGTTTGTACGGGCGATTATATAGACATTTATAGAGCCATTTGTAGAGCCGTTTATAGAGATAATTGTATGGCGATTAATTATATGGATGTTTATATAGCCAATTATAAAACCTTCCTAGTATATTAGTACTGCGTGTTAGTAGTGCTTTAGAGCTCTATATTAAGCTTTAAGTAAAGCTCTAAGTAGAACTTTAAGCTTAAGGAGGAGACCCCCTTAGACCCCCCTATATACTGCGTGCTCTATTTACTACGTAGGCAGAGCTCTTGCAGAGGCTTTAGTAGAGGCTTTAGTAGAGCTTTTAGTAGAGCTTTTAGTAGAGCTTTTATAGAGCTTTATACAGAGGTTTATATAGAGCTTTTATAGAGCTTTGTATAGAGGTTCGTGCAGAGCCTTTATAGAGCTTTAGTAGAGCTCTATATAGAGCTTTAATAGAGCCTTATATAGAGCTTTAATAGAGCTTATATTTAGGCTTATTTTTAAAGGCCTTATAAACGACTTTATATAGAGCTTTGAGTAGAGCTTTATATAGGCGTTTATATAGGCGTTTAATTAATTATATAGGCGTCTAATCGGTTAATTATATGGACGTTTAATTAATTAATTGTATAGATATTCGTACTAGTAATCGTATAGACATTTATATAGACGTTTATAGAGCCGTTTATACGGACGATTATATAGGCAATTGTAGAGCTATTATAGAGGTGTTTATAAAGACGTTCGTCAAGACTTCCTAGTATATTAGTACTGCGTATTAGTAGAGCTTTAGAGCTCCATATAGGGCTTTAAGTAAAGCTTTAAGCAGAGCTTTAAGGGGGAGACCCCTTTAGACCCCTCTGCGTACTGTATGCTTTATTTACTACTTAGCTAGTATACTAAGTAGGTAGAAGTACTACAAAGCCTTTAGTAGAGCTTTTAGTAGAGCTTTTATAGAGCTTTAGTTAAACCTAATGTTTTAATATTTATTATATGGATTCTGCTATAACTTACTATACGCGCTTTTTTATCTAACCAATTAGAAGCCGGCTTGGTAAGAGTTTAAATTTTAGGACCTAAATATATAGACTACTTATACCTCGGGTTAATAATAGGACCGTTATTACCAGCAAGTTATTTAATAGGCGTAATAAGATAGAGGAGCACTTGCGGAAGATATACTAGGGGTTTAATATAGCTGCAGTTATTCTACTAACCTCTTTTAACACTGTTATATTGGCCTAAATGGAAGCAACTATATCGCCCGCGCTTAATATAGGTGGTATAGGTATAGTTAACGCCATTAAACCTAGTCTAGTTAGTTAACTTAGAAACCCTACCTTTACTCTAAATAATAATGCGGCTCCTAAGCCCTACTATATCTTAGCACCTACTGCTTTGGACCAGGCTTTAGTGTTTTTAGAAAGCGTTAGGCTTACTAATCTTAACTTTAACAATTCTATAGTGGATATAGAAGGGTTAGAGCTTAATATCAACTTTAACATTTCTATAGTAGATATAGAAAGTTTAGAAGGGCAAAATATTAATAGTTAGATGTATATGTAGCGGGACTACTATTATATACGCTATGCCGTGCTTATAGCTAGTGTTTATAGGATTTCTTTTCTTATTTAGTATTGTTTAGCAGATTTAACTATAGCTATATTTCTATTAAGCTCTCTAGCAATCCTCTTAAGTTATTATAATAGTAGTATATAGCTACCAACTCTTTAAATCTAATAGCTGTTTATCTAGCGTTTAAATGTAATATATCGTTATTATAATAGTATAAATAATAGAGAACGGCTATTGGGCCAAATCCCTATATTTTAGAGTAAAGAAATTAGATTCTGTTCTATATTCTATATTAATATAGAGCTCTTATATACGTACTAAAGTAACGACTTCTTATAATATAGTGACTCTATACGCCCTAATTGCGGTGCTACTATTGCATTTATAAGCCTTATATATAGAGCCTTGCTAAATAATTAACTTAATTACAGGTTGAAATAAGCTACGGTAATAGTAGCTACTAATTACAAAATGGGTGACACTAGGGGACGTACAGATTGATAATTAGGTAAATATTAGGCCGTGCGCATTATATCTCCTATTAAGGACAGTAATTAGAATAATATATCTCCAGTCTTATAATATATCCCTTATAACTATATATTATAATAGGCTCTTAATATAGTAAAATTAAGTCCTTTTAGTATATATAACTTGTTAAATAGGTAGGGAAGAAATAAGTTTAACAGGTAAGGAAGAAACGTGTTTAGTAGGTAAAAAAGAAATATATTTAATAGGTAAAAAAGGAACATGTTTAATAGGTAGGGGAGAAATATACTTAATAGTTAGTATAGTATAATGCTTAAATAGCTAGACTACCTTAGAGAGGTATATTTCCTACAGTTAATTATTACTTAGATGTTTAATAGGAAGATAGCTATACGGCAGCTAGCGGCCTATTAAGGCATTTTGTATAAAGTACTCTATTAGTTAACCAAACTTAATAGCATCTAGGTAAAAGCGGATAATAAGGTTAAGAAATACTTTAAATATAGCTAATAAGAGGCGCTCTATAAAAGAATTAGGTAGTTTAGATATAGAAATAAGAGTAAAAATACTAGAACTAAGTATCTCCTATATATAATGCTATTGGTGGCCCTTAGTAAGACACTTTATAAAGTAGCGCTATTACTTAGTAGATAGAGCAGACGAGTTAACTAGCGATAAAGAAGGTATATTAGTAGATAGGTAGAGTGCGTTAAAAAGCTACTTTTTAATAAAAAAAGGCGTCGCTAATACCTCTAGGCCGTATAGTTAATAATATATAGTCTAGAAGTGTTTCTGCATTTCAATAATAGTTATAAAGGTATACGAGGTAATAGTAATAAAGAATATCTTAAAGTATCCCAGTTACTTTAATGGTGGCAAGGTTAAAGAAAGCCTTTTAGAAACTAGATAGGGCAGTATTTATATTCTAGTTAGTAGAGGTAAAAGTAACTAAGGACTATAATAATACGGTCTAAAGGTTTAAATTTATAGTGCGATTTTTTTACTAGTGGGCAAGTATGGCCTTTAGGTTCTTAATAGCTTTCCTACTAATAATAGCGCTCGCCCTATAGACTAAGGCGGACGCCTCTTATCTACTAATTCCTATATAGTTAGACTGTTTAGCTAGCTAGGTAAGTTTCGTTCTATTCTCCTATATATATATATACTGCAGGTTATCCTCTTCCTCGGTTATAAAGATATTAGAAAGTATATTTTCTAACCTTTTATACCTTTCCCTTTCTTTACGCCTGTTTATATTACTAATAGTTATAATATACTCTGGCTTTAGTGTAGCTATATAGTTCCAAGCATGTTTAGCAGGTGGTTAAGATAAAGAAGTATTAGATATAGGCCTTTTATCTCTATAACTGGTACTCTTGTCGCTTATATTATAGTTTACAATATTAGCTATAGACTAAAAGGGTACTAGGCTACTATAGTTACTATTATCCTCGCTTTATAGTTAAGAGTCTAGAATAGCGTTATCTGGGTTAACAGGCTTATGTCCTTATTTAGGCTTAGGTTTAAGTTATAGAAAGACTTTAAGTCTATAAAACTAGCAGATCTACTATAAGGTATCTTTAGGTAACTTTATAACAAAGAACAAGAGGCTAGGGTTAATACTATTACGCACCTAGACTATGGGGGTATTGGTACTAATAAATAGTACAGGAAGTAAACGTAGAAGGAAGGTTTATATCTCTTAGGGGGTTACGCCTAAGGCTAGAATTAATATAGATATAGGTATTTAATTATATAGAGACAGGAGATAGCTTAAGGTAGAAAATAGCGTTAAGCTAAACTTAGGCTAAAGCTTAAGCGGTAGGCATTATATCCCCCTAAGGATAGAGATTAGAAACTATACCTTTTATATTTTAAAGGCTCCCTATTACTTAAGTTATAATCTATAGTAAGTATGGCGAATGGCTTATATAGGAAAACAAGATTTAATAAATATAGAGTATTATTATTATATAGCTAAGGTTGATTTATCTAAACCTAATAAGTTACTAAATCTCTAGAGGCTCTTATAACTAGCTTATACTAGGATCCTACTAATATATATATAGAAACGCAAGGAATACGGCTATATACTATAAAGAATAATATAATAGTAAATATAGATTTTCGCGGGCCAACGGCATAGAAGCGCTATAAAAGGTTCCCCTATAATGCTATCTTTAAGCGAAGCTTTATTAGACATAATACCTCAATATTTAAAAGTACTACGTCCCCTTAGTATAACGCTCTATATTAAACACGGCGGCTGCTATACTAGTGTAAATATAGCGCGATACCTTGCATGGTTATATTCCCTTAAAGCTAGGCGGGTTAGGGAAATTCTAGAATTTATTAAAAATATAGGTTTAATTGCATTATGCCCTAGCGATATACTAAGGCCGGCATATAGAGGAAGGCCTATTAGTGGTCTCCCTATCTATAATAGCTGCGGCTGTAATGCGGCAGACTATAACTTTTTTACGGTTAATATAGACTTTATTAAGTAGTACTGCTTTAAGTTGCATAACTAGAAGCGTAAGCTTAATAAAAAATATCCCCTACTAGGCGGCTAAGCTATAAACGCTATAAGCCAAGACACAGCATATTAAGTACTTTATTATTATCCCTCTGGATCAGAATAGCAGTAGTAGTAATAGCAATAGTGCTATTAGCAGCAGCAAGACAGCTTTGCTTAGTGCTATAAAAGTAAAAAGTGGTTAGAATGCGTTATAGATCTAATTTAAAAAAGCGTAGGATAAAAGAGCAGAGTGCTATAGCTAGGTGCAAGTACTGGCGCATATTTTAGAAATTACACTATAGCTAAAGTTAACTAGATATTATATTTACCTTATAAAATTAAATATAGAAGATCTGCCTTAATCCTATAAGCTTTTAAATGCTTAGGATAAACCGCTACTAGCTATAATTTACACTAGCATAGAGAGGGTACTACGGAAGGTAATAGGGATTATAGAGGATAACATGCTATATAAGAATTGGTAGCTAAATTAGCTTAATACTAAGCTACTAAATATATTTTATAGGGCCGAAATGTTACAAGATTTAATTAAACCGTTATAGAATAAGTGTTTAGTAAATACGTATATCTAAACATAGCAAAAGCTAACGTGTTACTTTTACCATATAAAGAATGGCAAATACTTATATAAGGATTTATTTCGACCTATAGAGAGGCAGCTTAAGTGTGCTAGTAATATAATAGAGGCGGTAAATAAGGTAAAGCTAAGGGAAAAGCAGGATAAAGAAGAGAATAAAAAAGAAGGTAGAGTAGAAACTAAAAAAGCTATAAATAAGCTAAATAAGCTCGCCCTAAAACTTAGCCTCGCCTTTATTTAACAGCGGCTTGATATAAGGGCGTTTAATTTACTAATAGTCTTATTTACCGCTATCCTTATATAGAATAGTAAAGAATGTAGCTAGATAAAGATTGGCTACTATATATTATACCTATTATATTTAATCTATAACAGTCAGCTAATTATATTTCAGCATTACCTTAATACTCTTAATGTGGGCAAGGTAGAAGATTTTAGCGGGTATTTAGTTAGTATATAAGACTAATAGCTGCTTAATAATAGTCTGGGCCTAATTAATAAACTGCTTATAACTTAACTACTAGGTTCTAGAATTGCGTAGAATATAGTTAGGTAAGCGCATATTTATTAACACAGTAATAAGCAAACTATAGTATATAAGGATATAAAATTTACTATAACTAACTTATATAATCTTATTAAGCAGAAGCTGGTAGCTATGTGTAAAATATTCTACTAGGACTTATATTTTAGGTTAGAAAAGGTCCCTATATATAAAATTTATAAGTTATTAGATAATTAGAACTTGTCTTAGCTAGGCAACTCCTTCCTTATAAATAGCCGCAATAAGAAGCACTTAGGTAGCAGTAATAGATGGTTACTAAATAATTTAAGGCTACGGCCAGATATTTTTAGACTACTTATATTAAAGAAGGTAGATAGAGAATAGTAGGTATCTAGTAATACGGCCTACTAATATAAATATACGGTCTAATGTTTCCTGGAGTATATAATAGTCTATATCTATATTAGTTTAGGTTAGCTAGTAAGGAGACCTAAGTTTTTAGGCACTAGGTAGTATAACAAATAGATAAATAAGTAAAACTTATTTATCTATAATAGCTATCTACTCTTTATATTAACGTACTATAAGTCGCTAAATTAAACTAATACTTATAGGTAGCTAGTGCGATTCCTACTACCTAAAGTTAGTAAGCTAATAGTATAGTATATAGTCCTAATCCTGTATCTGGCTTAAAGAAGAAGTTCTTATTCTAGAAGATATAATAGAGTACTTATAGTCCTAAGGCAGAGATATATGGATAGAGGATAAAATAATAAGGGTCCTAGTATTAGAGACTAAAGTAACTATCTTAATAGTAATTAACGCGCAAAAATAGCGGCAGATAGCTATAGGGATTAGAATAAAAAAGTTTATAGGCTTAGATTATTAACTAGACCTTAACCTACTTAAAGATATTAATAATTCAAACAATAGACTCAGTAGTAGGCGCGGTGGCTATGCTATGCTAGAAGTATTTTATTAGCAGGCGTTATATAGGCCCTATATAAAAAACCAAGCATATAGGGAGATGGTTAATTTTTGTAATAGGCTTACTAATGCTAGACTTTAGGAGTATCTTTAAGCAAGTTAGATATAGTATAGGCTATATAAAGATCTAGTCCAAATAGGAACAAAGTAGAATGGGGTAATAAATAAGTATTACTAGAAACAATTAAAAGTGGACGCACTTAATACCCCCCTAGTAAAGAGAATTGCGTATAGAAAGGCTCTACTGCGCTATAGACATCGTTAAACAATAGAGGAGGTAGTAATAGGGCTCTAAAATCTCTATAGTCCCTAGGTATAGTATAAATTGGCTAAATAAAAAAAAGCAATACAGGTAGTATTAAACAGCGTAAGCTAAGTTATTACTATCTTAAGTATTGGCGAAGGGAAGAGCTTCCTATTTATACTTCTATTAATACTCCCTAGCGTAGGTATAATGGTGGTAATACTTCCCCTAATTGGCTTAAAGCAGGACATAATACACTGGCTTAACTATATAGGGCTTAGGTATAAAGTATAGGAAAGTAGGGAAGATAAAGAATTTAAATATCTGTTAGTATTTATATTAGTTAATAAGGCGGTTAGCCCTATATTCCACTTTTATCTTAACTAGCTTAAAGCTGGGAATAGGCTTAATAGGGTAATTTTTAATAAAAGTTATCTAGCTATAACTGCATTTTGGTACTAGCTTAAGATAGGGCTGGTTAAATATCTAAAAAGCCTATAATATTAGTTTATCTACCTTACAGCTATATTACCGCCAACAATAGTTAATTAGTTTAAGTAGGTAATACTACTATACTAGCCTTATACTATCCGGTCTTTAACATTACGTATAGATTTGGAATATTAGGTTAGGCAAAATAACATCGCAAAGTTATAGGATTTTGCGCTAGCAGAAATAAGAGCTACGCTATAAAAGGGTTGGTTTATTTAAGAATAAGGGGCACGCTATATTATATATACTATAATAAAACTAGAAGCAGATAAGGCTGCAGAAAGGCTATAGTGTTTTATATACTACTTAGATTCCGGTATAGATAAGGAAAAAGCTTCTACTCTAGCTAAATAGATCGCTAGAGAGTCCTAGGTAATAGTTACTATAAGTATATTTAGCCCTAGAATAAACCACGCTTATATACAGGCGGTGTTTTATATTAGGGCTCCTATAAGTGCGATAGATTTTATATAGGAAGTAGGACGGGTAGGAAGAGATAATAAAGGTAAGATCTCTTATGTTTTCCTACTAAAAAACTAGAAAGTAGTAGATGTTAGTTTAATAGGTAAGCTCTTACTAGACGAAATAAAGGTTATATAGCGGTACCTAAATAATCCGTAGTATTGGTTGCTGCTGCTTAGCATATTCCTTAATAAGGTACCGCAGATATATAAAGGTAAGAGTACGTTATATAACTAGTATAGAGAGCTAGGCATTCTAGTTAGGGCTAATAAAATTAAGCTAGCGTTGGCTAGTAAATCAAGGGAGGATAGTATAGAAATATTAGAGAGGGTAAATAAGTCTAAAAGTTCTAGCAAGGCAGAGGACTTAGAGGTAGAAGGTTAGCTACTAAAGCAGTATATATATAATTAAGAGCGTTGCTTATAATGGTATATTAGCAACTTAAAACTACTTAAAGGCAGCTACTTACTCTACTAGTTAGTAGACTTACTAGATTTAAGTATATTAGAAATAGTATAAGGAGCAGACTATATATTAAAGAAGTATTAGATAGTAAGCAAGTAGAGATTCTTTAACTCTAAATATACGGCTATAAAAGAGGGTTAATAGCGGTTTAAGGCGGGACAGAGGCAATATAAGGGGTGGCTGTTAATATATACTTTATGCTTTAAGTATAGAAACCCACAGACAATCTGCCTAATATAGGGTAAAGGTTAGTATAACTATACTAATATATTAATGCCGGCTTATTAGGGCGCGTATTAGCGGGAAATATAGTATAGGCAAGTTCTAAAACAGCTAGTAGGACGTGATTTTAAAGACAAGCTTAAGTATATACTATAGTTAGGGGAGGAACGGGAGGTATATAGGCAAAAGTCTTATAATATAATATTTATTGGCGATAAGGTAATAATAGATATTTTAAGCGGGTTATAATATATAGGTAGAATAGAATATTTTATAAATTAGAAGATTAATTCTTAATATAGGTTATATTATTATAGAAAACTTAAAGCGGTTTCCTTAATAACTTATAATTTAATTTCGGTATATTAATATACTAAAACCCCCTTTTTTAAAGTGTTAAGATAAGTATTAAGATATTATAAGTAAAAAGAAGGTTAATATTTAATAAAGTAAAAAGCTAGTATTTTAGCATATTAATATACTAAAGTATTAGTAGCAGAAATAAATAATTAAATTAAGTATTATATTTTAATAACTAGTAACTAGTTACCTATAATATTGTTTTAATATGTGTTATAGGACGGGGGTAGTAGCTATAGAGTATATATATTTAAGGAGTCTATAAAACGTTACACGGTCAATTATAAGGGTTAAGGGTATAAGGAGGTAATATACCTATATATAGCTAATATAAGCTATACGCGAGGTATACGCAAGAGTATAGGGCTCTCCTATAGAGGCCCCTATAGTAGGGTTTTATAACAATATATTAATCTAAATTTAACTAGAGGTGCCTAAAGTTTAGTAGGTTATAGCCTATAAGCTCTTTTAAAGTTTAGTAAGTTACAGTCTAAAATTAAAATAAGTAATAAGAAACTCTCCCTACTAAAACTCTATTTATATATTAGGATTAAAACTACTATTATAGTTACTTAAACTATTACTAATAGCTTAATTTTCTAAATCGGCAATAAAATCTCTTAGCGACCCTTAAGATTGGACTTATACTAATATTTACTACTATTAGTAGAAATAGTAAGATTGTTATCTTTAATACAAGTGGAGATATTTTTAAGTAATAGTTTAGGGCGTTTAAAAGCGTCTCTATATAAATTAAGTTCCTTATTTAAATTATTAGAGAAGGGTTTTATCTAATTTTAGGCAGCTTATCTTTACGCCCTAAATACTTACCCGGCTAGTGTATCCGCTGGGATTTACAGCAGCTTATCTAACTTAGTGCTTTTAGCTTCTAACTAGTTACCTAGCTCTAAGCTTTTAGCTTCTAAACCCCTATAATAGGCTTATATAAATGCCTCTAAACTAAAGCTTATAGATTGCTACTATAGAGATACTAAGCTAAAGAGAAGAAGAAGAAGAAGAAGAAGAGGAAGACTATTATAGGTTAATATAAATATAAAAGAGCCGTTAAGGCGCTAATGGTAAGTAAGCCAATAGTGATTTTCTATACTGGGTATAGAAAATCCTAATTAGTTAGTAGAAGTTAGGGTTAGTAGAATATAGTAAGTTTTAGTAAATAACGCGCTTTAGCGCTGTTATAACCCCTATTACTTACTTAGCTCTAAGCTTTTAGCTTTTAATAACTAGCTAGTTACCCTAACTTATTACCTAGTACCCTATATACTTACCTAGCTAAGGTGCTAATTACGTTATTCTTTTACCTATAAGTTGCTCCTATATGCTTACCTAGTATCCTTAAGTGGTCTAAAAATGCAAGACGTATTAATATATATAAATAAAATACTTAGACTATATATAAGAGACTTTTCTATTTAGCACTTTAGTATATCCCTAGGGTCCCTTCTTTTAAGGCTTTTAATTAGTAGGTCCTAGGCTACTACTACTTATCTAGCTAGAGGGCCTAACTCTTTAAAAGTAAGTACCTAAGTAGGTAAGAAAGTGTAATAGGCCTTTATATAAGCTGCCTAAAGCTTATAGCTTAGCTCTAGTAGTATAAGGGTACAAAAAAACTTTGGGGAAGATTTAAAGAATAATATAAATTATATCTAAATCTAAGGGTATATAGCTCTTGCTAAAAATAAGACGTTGCGTAAAGAAGAGAAAGGAATAATAAGAGAATTATATAATTAAATAGTTAGGGGCTTAGTGGTTAATATATATATATATATATACGCAGTCTTTAACAAACTTTAGTAGAATTTGATTAATCTAGTAAAATTTGGTTAAAGCGTTAGAATTTATCTATTAAGTGTTTTACTAAGATATTCCTACTATAACTAGGCTAGTCCTATTATAAGTAGCGTACTATTTATAGTGGTGGTTTTGCAGCACTTAAAATCTCCTAAGTAGTCTATATTCTAAAGAAACTTTTATTCCCTTATATACTCTCTAATAACGTTTTATTACAAGGTTACTATTCCCTATATCCCCTAATATAACTGCATTAATATATAAACAATTTTAATAGAGTTCTGCTACAAATATGTGCAAATCTATATGCTAATATATTAGTGGTATTAAGACCTAAAGGATATATCTAACTACTAGTTAGAAATACTAAAATCTTTATACTTTAATTTAATTTTCTCTCTCTTTTCTATTCGCTTACTTGCTTTTACTCTATAAGCCCTAACTAAAACTTAGAAATTCTTTTACTAATAATAAAATATTGTTATATTAGATCTTTATCTCTTTATAGGTATAAAAGAATAAATAGTATTACTAGAGTAAACCTAGGCACTTAGGATTAGATAAAGATAGTTTATTATATAGGTTAAATATAAGCGGTTAGTATTAAATTTATAAAGGGTTGTTTAGTGTAAAGAAGTATTAACATAAGGTATATAAATGGTTAATATTAGGAGAGGATTAGATAGAGGTAAGAATTAATTAGGGTTTTAGTTAGAGGCAAAGAGTATATAGTAGTAGGGGTATTTAGTAAGGATAGAAAGAAGGGATTTAATAATATAGAAGTAAAAGGGGAGGAAGAAGTAGTTAAAGAAGTAATTTAAAAGACAATATTAATATATTTATAGGTATAGAAGCAATAGAGATAAAAAAGTAGTAGAGATAATAGTAGGGATTATAGAAATATATAAATTAGCGACAATAGGCTAGGGGAATTAATTTATATTATAAATTAAGTTATAAAGTAGTAAAGTAGGTAATTTTAATATATTAATTAATATAGTAAAAGAAGTTAATTTTAGCGTATTAGCATTATAAAAGAAGTTAATTTAGGCATATTAATATTGTAAAAGAAGTTAGTTTCGGCATATTAATATTATAAAGAAGTTAATTTCCATATATTAACATTATAAAAGAAAATAATGTTTAGTATTTTAATTAGGGAAGTAAAGGGTAATTAGGTAGGTTTAATATAGTATCTTAACCCAATTATATTAGTTAGGGTAGTTAGGGTTATAGAAAGATAGGTTATTATATAGGTTAAATATAAGCGGTTAGTATTATATTTATAGAGAGTTATTTAGTATAAATATAAGGTATATAAATAGTTAATATTAGCAAAGTGGGGAGGATTAGATAGAACAAAAGGGGTAGAAATATTATAGGGTTTCAGTTAAGGGCAAAGAGTATATAGTAGTAGGGAGTTTTAGTTAGTAGTTATAAATAGTAATATTTTAAGGTATAATTGTAAAGGCTTAGTTAAAAGAATAGAATCTATTAGTAACTAGTAAACTAGAATTCTAAAATAAGAACTAAAAGAAGGTTAAGGAAAGAATATATCTATATATATAGCGCTAAGGCTCGGCCGAGCCCCTAACTACGGTCTATAACAGTACTGTAATAGTAATAGGTAGAGGAGAGGGGAACAAATAAGAGGTAGGTAGTAGGGGTAGATAATAAGGAATTATAGAAGCAGTTAGGTAAAAAAGTTAGAGGAAAATAGGCCAATTATAGTTATAGAGGTAATCAGGATAGAAAAGTAGCAGAGGTAATAATAGAAATTATAGAAATATATAAATTAGCAACAATAGGCTAGGGCGGAAATAGATATTAATATTTTTATAAGTGGTTAAAGGGGGTATAAATAGAAAAGGGCTAAATATATAGTTATAGGTTAACAATAGGAGGTATAAAAGGTATTAGTAATAAATAAAGTAAAAAGTTTTAGGGATTAAAGAGCAGATAGTTAAAAACAAAAGGGAGGATAAGGGGGTAGTAGTAAGAGTAATAGTAAATATTCCCCTAGCCTATTTCTATAACCTATTCTAGTAACCTATTTTAGTAACCTATTTTAGTAACCTATTCTAGTAACCTATTTTAGTAACCTATTTTAGTAACCTATTCTGGTAACCCATTCTAGTAATCAGTTATTTTAGATTTATTATAATAAAGGTAGTAATAGCAGCCATAAGGGTTAAAGAGAAGTAATTTAATAATTTAATAAAGTATAAATTATAGAGTTGTAAAGAATAGCCATATAGAATATAACAGGATTAGATTAAAAGTAATTTATAAGGAGTTAAATATAAGTTATTAAATAAAAAGGCAGTTTAATTAGATAGGTTAAATGCAGCAAGGCAATAAGTTAAAGATAAATCGGTTAAGCAATTAGGTAGTTATAATTATATAAATATAGATTATTATATAGGTTAAAGGTAGGTAATTAGTATTATAGTTATAAAAGAATAGTATTTAGTATAGTAGTAATTAATATTATATTAATAAATAGGATTAAGGTTAATAGCAGATATTAAAATTAAATAATAAATTTAAAAGAGGGCAAAGAATATATTATAGTAGTAATTTAAAGTATATAAGTAGAGAAAAGGGTAATAAAAAGTAGGTAAATAAGTAGTAGTAAATAATAAGGTATTATAGGGGCAGTTATAAATAGGAGTAGTAGTTTTAATAATAGTAGGTATAGTAATAAAGGTAGTAGTTTTAGTAAAAATAGATATAAAGTAATAGTAGGGGTATTTAATAGAGATAGAAAGAGGGGATTTAATAGCATAGATTTTAGAAAGTAAGGGGGAAGTAAAAGAAAAGAAAAAAGGTATTTAAAACAGTAATTTAGAAAGCAATAGATAGGTTAAGGGGGTTTATAACATTAGGTTCTAACTTAGTACTAAATAATAAGTAAATTTCCTATATAAAAGTAGGGTAAGTAAGGTATATATATTATATAATAAGTGACCTAGTAATTAGTTACAAACCATAAACCTAGATTTTTATAGGCTAACGATATAGAAGCGCTATAGAAGGTTCCCCTATAATACTATCCTTAAGTAAAGCTTCGCTAGACGTACTACTTTAATATTTAAAAGTATTACGTCCCTTTAACGTAGCTATCTATAGTAAACATAGCGACTATAAATATCGTAACACCTTAGTCGCGTAGGGTATTAGGATTAAGTAGACACAGTAAGGACTTAGTAAAAATTTAAGTAAGAAACACTAAAAATACTATATAATACTATAATATAAATAAATAGGTCTAGTAAGTAATAGTAATTTTTTTATATAGGTAAGGTAGAATAAAGCACGGCAAGTTATATATAGGTTTTAGATTTTAAATATCTATTATAGTTAGGTTATTGTATTGCTATAAAGTTAGGGGGTTTAAGAATTAGGATAAAAATTCAATTTAGCTTAATAGTATAGACAGAAATTTAATATAGTTTAGTATAAATATTATTCTATATCGCAAAAATTATCTATACTTAAATTAATATATTGCATTTATTTTATCTACTATAGTTTTTAACCTACCCCTATTAAAGCTATATAACTTTTAAAAGCTTATACTTCTATAAGTTTACTAAAGGGTAGGGCTATATAATGTTAAAATTTCTGGCTAAGTAAAAGCACGATTCTAATAGCGATAGCAAGGTTATTATATATAGGTAGTAGGATATAACGCGATTTATTAATTTCTATAAAAATTTTAGTAGTAGGCGATATTTAGCATTACACTATTTACAATATTTTAGTGCTAACTATAGAAATTAATTAACGCAGTAAGCCCTATTAGCGGCTACGTAACTTATATATTATAAGGGGGAGCGCCCTATATTATTATAGATAGTGTCTATAGGCCTAGTAGGGTGAAGATTAAACTAAGCTAACTTCCTTTACTTTATTTCTTATACTCTATACTCTTTATAACTGCAATTTATTACTTAGTGTAATAATATAGCACGTTTAGAATTTCCGAATTTATTATTATCTTATAACAGTACTATTTTTATTAGTATAGCTTCTGTACCTAATTCGCTGCCCTTTTATAGCTTAGATAAAGGGCTAATCTAAATACCCTTTACTATGCCTTTGCCCTATAGCTCGCTTTCTAATAGATATAGTAGTATGCTAGCCAATTAGATATTTTCTATATTTAGTAAGCCCTAGTAATCCTTAACAGATTACTAAAGGCCTACTAGGTAAGGTTTTTTTTTTACCCTTAGGCTAATAGTTATTAGTTATTCTTTTTTTCTTTAATTTAGTAGTTTCTTATATCTATCCTTTTTTAAAATGTACTACTAGCTATAAACGCCCTGTAGACCTTTAGCGCTATATTAAAAGTATCTACTATTTAATAGCCTATTGGTGCCTAGTTGCTGGCTGCGGCTATAGTTAAGGAGGTATTATCTAGTAATATATAGATTATTAGTACCCCCTAATGAAAATTTTAACCTAAGTTTATAATTAATAAGCCGATTAATTAACCTAAAGCTTTAATTTAGAGCCGTATTATATAGAGCTTAATTAATATATACTAGTAGGTATAGATTTGTTTTATAAATCCTATACCTCCGTTATACTTTATAATAGGGGGTAAGCTTTAAGTAGACCTATATATAGAGCTTTAATAGAGCCTTATATAAAGCTTTAATAGAGCCTTATACGGAGCTTTATATAGAGCCTTATGCAGAGCTATATGCAAATATATAGACGTACAGCTATTTATTTCAGCGATTAATTATAAAGACATTTATAGAGATGGCTGTATAGGCAATTATATAGATATTTAATTATTTATTTATACAGGCGTTTATATAGGCAATTAATTAATTAATTAATTAATTATATAGACGTTTATAGAGCCGTTTATAAAGACGTTTATACGGGCGTATAGTTAATTAATTAATTAATTATATAGGCGTTTATATAGGCAATTAATCAATTAATTAACTAATTATATAGGCGTTTGTATAGGCGTTTGTATAGACATTTATAGAGCCGTTTATAGAGCTGTTTATATAGACGATTATAGAGCCTTCCTAGTATATTAGTGCTGCGTATTAGTAGAGCTTTAAGTAGAGTTTTAAGCTTAAGGGGGAGACCCCCTTGGACCCCCCTATATACTATATACTCTATTTACTGCGTAGGCAGAGCTCTTACAGAGGCTTTAGTAGAGCGTTTAGTAGATCTTTTATAGAGCCTTATATAAAGCTTTATATAGAGCTTTTATAGAGCCATAGGTAGGCGTGCAGACGTTTATATAGGCGATTAATTATAGAGACGTTTATAGAGACGTTTATATAGGCAATTATATAAATATTTAATTAATTAATTATATAGACATTTAATTAATTATATAGACATTTAATTAATTATATAGACATTTAATTAATTATATAGACATTTAATTAATTGTTTATATGGGCGTTTATATAGGCGATTATATAGACGGTTATAGAGCCGTTTATAGAGCTATTTATAGAGACAATTATATAGCAATTAATTATATAGACGTTTATATAGCTAATTATAGAACCTTCCTAGTATATTAATACTGCGTATTAGTAGAGCTTTAGAGCTCTAAGTAGAACTTTAAGCTTAAGGGGAAGACCCCCTTGGACCCCCCTATACACTATATACTCTATTTACTGCGTAGGTAGAGCTCTTGTAGAGGCTTTAGTAGAGGCTTTAATAGAGCTTTTAGTAAAGCTTTTAGTAAAGCTTTTATAGAGCTTTATATAGAGGTTTATATAGAGCTTTTATAGAGCTTTATACAGAGGTTTATGCAAAGCATTTATAGAGCTTTAGTAGAGCTCTATATAGAGCTTTAATAGAGCCTTATGTAGAGCTTTAATAGAGCTTATATTTAGGCTTATTTTTAAAGGCCTTATAAATGACTTTATATAGAGCTTTAAGCAGAGCTTTATATAGGCGTTTATATAGGCGTTTATACAGGCGTTTATATAGACGTTTATATAGGCGTTTGTATAGACGTTTATAGAGACGTTTATATAGGCCTTTAATTAATTATATAGGCGTCTAATTAATAAATTATATAGACATTTAATTAATTAATTATATAGGTGTTTATACTAGTGATTATATAGACGTTTATATAGACGTTTATAGAGCTATTTATACAGATAATTATATAGGCAATTATAAAGCCATTATAGAGGTGTTTATAAAGACGTTTGTTAAGACTTTCTAGTATATTAATACTGCGTGTTAGTAGAGCTTTAGAGCTCTATATAGGGCTTTAAATAAAGCTTTAAGTAGAGCTTTAAGGAGGAGACCCCCTTAGACCCTTCTACGCACTATATACTCTATTTACTATTTAACTAGTACACTAAGTGGGTAGAAGTACTACAAAGCCATTAATAGAGCTTTTAGTAGAGCTTTTATAGAGCTTTAGTTAAACCTAATATTTTAATATTTGTTATATAGATTCTGCTATAACTTACTATACGCGCTTTTTTATCTAACTAATTAGAAGCTAGCTTAGTAAGAGTTTAAATTCTAGAACCTAAATATATAGACCACTTATACCTTGGATTAATAATAGGACCGTTATTACTAGCAAGTCGTTTAATAGGCGTAATAAGATAGAGGAGCACTTGTAGAAGATATACTAGGGGTTTAATATAGCTATAGTTATCCCGCTAACCTCTTCTAACACTATTGCATTGGCCTAAATAAAAGCAACTATATCGCCCACGCTTAATATAGGTAGTATAGGTATAGTTAACGCTATTAAACCTAGTCTAGTTAGTTAACTTAAAAACTCTACCTTTACTTTAAATAATAATGCGGCTCCTAAGCCCTACTATACCTTAGTACCTACTACTCTAGACTAGGCTTTAGTATCCTTAAAAAACAATAGGCTTACTAATCTTAACTTTAACAATTCTATAGTGGATATAGAAGGGTTAGAGCTTAATATTAACTTTAATATTTCTATAGTGGATATAGAAGGTTTAGAAGGGCAAAATATTAATAATTAGATATATATATAGCGGGACTACTGTTATATACACTACGCCGTACTTATAGCTAGTGTTTATAGGATTCCTTTTCTTATTTAGTATTATTTAGTAGATTTAACTACAGCTATATTCCTATTAAGCTCTCTAGCAATCCTCTTAAGTTATTATAATAGTAGTATATAGCTACTAACTCTTTAAATCTAATAGCTGTTTATCTATGTAACGGAACCTTATAGTAGGAACTACGGTGGGTTCTGTTATTAGGCTAGGTATATAGGTAAGAACAAAATAACAACATAATAATAACTAGTGGAGTGGTTGCTTAATAGATTAACTCTAATTGTATTCTAAGATTCGCTACAAAGAGAGAACTATCTATAGTAGGGACTAAAGTCCTTTAAATACATAACTATACTTCTAAGAAATCCTCTCTTATACGTAAGGTACGTATTGTCTATATTAAATATAACATCCCTTCTATTTAACATAGTTAATATATTCAACGCTATGTGACCTTAGTTACTATTCCTTATTATATAGTTTTACCGGATCTATCTTAGACTGTGCCTATATTAACTAACTAGCTTCCTACGACTCTTCTCTAAGTAGTTGTAATATTGTACTTAAAGTGTCCGTAATACTATCTCCCTTCTTTTTATCTTTGTTCTTAAAGATTCCTAATATCTCCAAGTTATCTACTAGAGGTATAATGTCCGTTTAACTAGTTTAGTTAATATCCCTGCTTATTATACCTAAAGCTTCTTCTTCTCTTTCCTAGGTTAAGCGTCGCCTTTATATAGTCTCCTCCATACTATCGCTTAGTGAAGTAATGGCGATTCCTTACTCTCGTTACGCTAAAGAGGGGTTGGTCTGTATTGCGCTAGTAAGTCCTTTGTCTTAACAACCCTCCTTTTACTCTAAGTGTACCAAAGCAAACGTTTAATTGTTCTGTAATGTTTGCTCTGTCTCTAACGCTAAGTATACGCGTTTTATTACTCTTAATAGTCTTCGAGTTCCTTAAGTAACTTATTATAGGGTCTCGTGTTTAATCTACTGCTATAAAACTTGACGGTGAGCTGGCCTCCGCGCTGCTTAAGGTTTAACGTGCCTTAGAAGAGTCCGCACGCGTCCTTAAAGCTTAATATTTGGCTTATGCTCGTCTCTAATATCTTAAATATATTTGTAAGAAGGTTTGTTCTAAGGAGTGGAAACTAGTTTAATAGGGTTTATCTAAGCTAGATAATAAAAGGACTAGCTCTCCTTCTGTGAGGGAAACAACTTTAAGTAGCTTGGCAATTGCTTCTCTTAAGTCCCCCTTAGGTGACTTATTCTTTGGCGATCCTTCTTTGTTAATATTGCTTAACCTACTTTCTTTTAATACTCCTGTACCTTTCCTATAGCGTTCTCTAGGTTGCTTAGTGGTTTTTAGGTAGTCTTATTATAGCCTATCTACTTTACTTTATACTATATTTTGTTATCTATATCCTTATAACTGATAATCTTTAAAACTTACTATTTATCTTTCTTTTATCCTTTATATATATCTACCTTATAGACTAGTGGCTTAATGTTCCTATATACTAGCTCTAGCATTGCGATATATTATATAGGGTAGATTTTTATTTTAGCTAATAGGTTTAACTTATATATAACTAATGAAATTCTTTGCTTTACTTTAAAAGGTCTTAGTCTAATATAGTCTAACTTCTTACTTAGTCGTCAACTCTTGAAATTTTTGTATAGTAGCTATACTTTATCCCCCTCCTTAAGATCTGGTCCCTTAGATCTCTTAGCATTATAGTACCTTTTTATTCGCTCTTATACTAGCTTAGCTATTTCTTTAAGGTCTGTATAAAGATTTATTAACGTCTCTATTCTTTGCTTAGCTGTGCTACTTGTCTTTTTTGCTTAATATAGCGATAATGATGTTCTTGGCTCGTATCTATAATTTACCTTAAATAGTAATGTCCCTATTTCTTCTTGTAGTGTTGTATTATATGTAAACTGTGTAACTGGTAATAACAATACCTAATTATTCTATGCGTAATTAATATAGTGCCTTAAATACTACTCTAGTGTCTAGTTTAGTTTTTCTATTTGTCCGTCTATCTGCGGATAATATACTATAGATATTGCTGCGCGAACTCCCTATTCTGCTAGAAATACTCCCTAAAATACTATTATAAATCTTAGATCTCTATCTAATATAATCTTGTCTAATACTCTATATCTTGCAAATACTTCTTTTATATAGATTCTAGCGATATCTTCTGCTAATATCTCTTTAGTATATACTATAAAGTATCCCTACTTTGTTAGCTTGTCCACTATTACTAAAATTGCGTTATGATCTTGTCCTATAATAGGATCTCTTAACTTTAGTAACTTGATAATAAAGTTCTATAATATAACCTCCTATAATCTTCCTAGTGTCTTGATAGGTTGTAGCCCTCTATATAGCTTATACCTTGTTAGTTTGTTTCTTTGGTAATCTAGATATTCCTTTATAACTTATCTTACTAGTCCCCAGATTCCTTAAATAATGTATTCTTCTTAAAGTCTTAACACTAAGCCTATAGCTCCGTTGTGTCCTTATATTATTCCCTTATGGAATTCCTTAATAAACTCTTCTGTAATAGACTTAGGCATATATATTACTTCTCTGTTTTTATATTACTTTAAGTCTAGATCCTCTACCTATATTTTTTAAATCTTCTATATCTAATCACTTTCTAGTAATTTATAGATCTGACTTTCCTTAGTTGCTGTAATCTTTAGATAATTATACCTAATTAATCTATCTTGATTCTTTTGTAACAAAGCTCCTAATAGCTTTTTATTACTTTACAGTTTAGCCTTTTTGCTTAGAGCGTCTGCCCGTGTATTATCTATACCCTTAGTATACTAAATTTCGAAATAGTATTCTGTAAGCATTTCCGCCTATCTAACCTATTTTTAGTTGAGTTCCTTTGTTATTAGGAATCCTATAAGGTTCTTATAATCTATCTTAACTATAAATAGTTTCTCTGTGCCTTATAAGAATGCTCTCCATTTCTTAAATGCTGTAACTATACTTAATAACTCCTTGTTATAGATATTATAGTTTAACTCTGGTAGTGTTATCTTTCGACTATAGTATGCTACTGGGTGCCATCCATCTTAATATTTCTATATAAAGTACGCCCCTAGTGTAAAGTCTAATATGTTTATTTCTATAACCATCTCTAGACCTGGTTAATAGATTTTAAGAACTGGCTCCTAAGTAAATAACCTTTTAACTTCCTTAAATAGTTCTTATTGCTCCTTTCCTTATACCCACGGTTCTTATTTCCTTATTAACCGCGTAAACGGCTTAATATCCTTTAACCATTGCGCTATAAACCTTCTATAATAATTGCAAAACCCTAGGAACGATTTTAACTATATAATATTCTCTAGTTCTTGCCAATTTACTATAGCCTTGATCTTCTTTAAATCTATGCTAAGTTGGCCTAGTTTAATAATAAATCTAATAAAATTAGTTTTCCTAGTGAAGAACTTGTATTTTTTAATTACTACTAGCATCTGTTCTTCTTGTAGTCTCTTTAAGACCTATTTAATGTGTTTTTTATATTCTTCCTTACTCTTTAAGTAGATAATAATATTGTTAAGGTATACTATAACAAATCTATCTAGGTATTCTCCTAATATACTATTAATTCGCTTCTGGAATATTACTAGTGCATTTATAAGCCTGAATTGTATAACTAATGGCTTATATAGGCCTTCCTTTAACCTAAAGGCTGCCTTCTATTTATTGCCTTCCTTGATCCTAATCTAATGGTACGCCTATCTTAGATCTATTTTTATAAAGATCTTTACGTTGCCTATTCTATCTTGAATTTTGTTAATTAAGGGTAAAGGATACCTATCCTTCCTAGTAATACTGTTTAACTGTCTATAGTCTATACACATCCTAAGTTTTCTGTTTTTCTTTGGGATAAACAATACTGGATATTCTATTAATAACTATAACGGTCTAATATATCCCTTGTGTAAGTTCTCTTAAATAAACTCCTTAAGTGCTATTAACTCTGTTTTAGTAAGCTTATAGATTAGAAAAAACTTTAGACTTATTCCCTTTTTTAATTCTATCTTGTGGTCCTATACTATATGCTCTAATAGCTTTTTACTTTCTAGTGACTATAACTTTTTACTATACTTGTGGTATCTTTTTGGTATATAACTTAAGCCTCGCTTAGTCTCTTTATATATCGCTCTAACTTAGTACTATACCAACTTAGTTTACTGTTGCACTTTACGCTATTATATATCCTTAATATTAACTTAACCTATAACCCAATTAATCTTTAAATTATATTTCTATAACTAAGGCATTCCTAGTATCGCCTCGTCCTGTCCTAATAATAGGATATTAAAAGACATTCTAACTGGTCTCCCTTTAATAGTTATCTAAATAGGTCCTATTTTAAGATTAATAATGCCTTCTCTATAGGCTATCTAATCTCCTAAAATTGTTATAAGTAGATATAGGTATTCCTTTTATCTATATAATAACCCTATCCTTTTTACTACCTTTAGTAATATGTGGTTCCTAGTTGCTCTACTATCTACTAATACTTTAAACTGCTGATCTTACCACTTAACTTGTAAATTTAGGTATTATCCTTAAATTCCTTTAAGGGTTTAAGGCTCTAATACTAGTTCCCTTTAGTTTTGTACACCTCCCCTTTTCCTAACTATTGGCTGCTAGATCCTGCTTATACTTAATCTAACTTTAGCTAATATTTGGTTTGTTTCTTTTCCTCTATATACTATAGATAAGTGTTCTCTAGGCACTTCCACTACTATTATCCATCTAGGTATTCTTCTATAAGGAATCTTCCTGGTTAAAGTATTAAGTCTCCTTAACCTTATACTTCTACTAGGTGCTAACTATATATATACTTAGCGTTTCTAAACCGCTTTTCCTCTGGTGCCTAATATATCCTTACTAGGTACTTCCGGTTTTTATCTTTTAGTACTCTATATATATTACACGTGTTATCCACACAAGCTATCCATAATAGTATATAATACACTGTATATTTTAGGTCAACTTTTAGTTTGTTTTTATTTTTAAGTTTAAACCTATACCTAGTTAACCTAACTACTGGTATCTCTGCTGCTAGTATTAAAATTTGTTACTTACTTCTCTAGTCTCTAGATCCTTCTTCTAGGTTCCTTAACGTTATAATTAATACTCCTTTAATATAACTTATACGTTTTTCTGTAATGGGTTGGTCTTAGACAACCTTTTTATTTAGCTATATATAAAAGTCTTCCTATTTATTATTATATTGTTGCCTATACCACTTTCCGTACAACTAGTTTAGTATATATAGTCTATCTATTAGAAAGTACCTTGTTATTACTATATTATAATATCCTTTAGTATATCTTTCTTTAAACTTAGTTAGAATATCTAGATCCTCTTTTTATTCTAGTTTATCTAACTATTTTACCCTAGGTGTCCCTGTACTTAGCCTATTAGTAACTCTTTATATAGGTGCTCTATCCCTTATACAACCTAGTATAGCTAACCTTTTATCTAGCTTCTGCTCCTGCTATATAATAATTCTTGTCTTAAACTTATTTATAGTTTCTTATTTTCTACGTCTTGTAGCTAGATCTTTGTAGTTGTCTTACTTTTTAATTCTAGTATTAACTTTTTAATCTTTAGGCTAAATACTGCGTTTACCTGGGATTGCTAACGTTCTTACTTGTTCTCTAAACTTATAGTTCTTAAACTTACGTTCTATACTTATTTGTTTGTTGTTAAACTAAGTTACTACCCTTTCCTATTAGTTTTTGTCTATTGTGGGTTCTTAGGTGTGTCTTATCTCGTCTTAAGAATCTTAAGCTTCTCTTATCTCCTTTTAAAAATCTTAAGCCTATAGCCTCTTGCCTTTATTAAGTAATAAGCTAGCACTAGCAGTTATTTACTTACTTAGTTTCTTTTAAACGTTACTCCTATCGTCTTATAAAGCGATAGAAATTGTATTTAATGGTGTTATAATATCTATTACTAAACCTCGTTCTGTAATGGTCTTAGTCTCTGCTTCTATTTTAACTTCTCTAAGGTCTATATACTCCTAGTAAGCTGCCTTTATTACCTTATTGTTAGTAAATGCTTTACCTATATCAAATTTATCGTCTTTAATGTCCGATCTATAAGCTGGTTTATTGGTTTCTTTAAACTTAAATAACAATAGCTCCTATAGCTAATAGCTTGCGCCATACTTAGCGTCCTTATAAATTCGGTATGCGTTATTATAACAATATACAAAACTATTAATTAAACACTCTTTTGTTCCTTATAGTATACTATTGTCCCTCTATATATATGTGCCGTCTGCTAGCCTAGTTCCCTTTACCATATAGTTACTTTAACTACCTCTATAGTCTCTAGCAAAATAACCTTATTTTCCACAATTTATATAAGCTCTATCTTTAAACTATCTTTCTTATTATAGAGTCCGCCTAAATATCTTCTACTACTAAGATTTCTAGTTTAGCCTCTGCTTCTAGGTCCTTTAATTACTTAATTCTTAACCTTTAGGTTTCTATGGTTTCTTTTCCCACCTTTAGGTTTCTTTAGTACTGTTTAGGTCTATTAGCTCTACGCTATTCCATAGTTTTTAACTTTATGTCTGTTGTTGCGTACTCTACGCCTTATATAACTATGGAACTCTGTCTTGCCCTCTCTTAGCTTGTTCCCTTTAATAGATTCTATTATTGATCTTTATTAACTAATCTATTAACTTTTTTAGAGTATCCGCATCTTCTATTAGGATAATTGCGTCCTGGACTTTAGCCTTAAGTCCCTATTTATACTATGCTATAAACGCCCTGTTATTCCACTTAACCTATATAGCTAGTGTTTAAAACTGTATTATATACTTAATTGCTAAAGTGCGTTGTACTAAGTTCTAAAGCTTTTGTTTCGCTGTGGTTATAGCCTCTAGGTCTCTAAATATCTGCGTTAGTCGCTCTATAAACCTATTCTAACTAGTAAATATATACCGTACGTTTTGGTTAGTAGTTGTTATGCCATTAGCCTATATTTCTATAAGATACGGCTTAAACCACTTAAGTGCCCTCCCCATTAGGAATAATCCTGTATAGGCTACTTAATCTAACGATATTGCTAACTTTGCTCCTTCCTGTACTACCTTAAAGTGTATCTGTGTAAGAAATCCCTTAAGCTTCAACTTCTCTTCTAAAAATCGTTTAATTGAGGGTAGCTTGATTTTTGCTACTCTAATTCTATTAATGCGTTCTTTAAGTATCCTATTATTATTTTATAAGTGATTAACTATTTCCTATAACTAACCTCTTGTAACCACTTAAGAATCCCTATTGTCTATACTAGTATTACCTGGCCCTAAGGTTGTGGCTGCTGTCAATATTATTGTAACTAGTGCTGCTCTTAGTGGCATATTGTTTAACCTTATTTAAATACCGTAACCTTGATAGTAAATGTGTAACGGAACATTATAGTAGGAACTACAGTAGGTTCTATTATTAGGCTAGGTATATAGGTAAGAATAAAACAACAACGTAATAATAACTGGTGGAGTGGTTGCCTAACAGATTAACTCCAATTATATTCTAAGATTTACTATAAAGAGGGAACTATCTACGGTAGGGACTAAGGTTCTTTAAATATATAACTATACTCCTAAGAAATCCTCTCTTGTATATAAGGTACGTGTTATCTGTATTAAACATAATGTCCCTTCCGTTTAATATAGTTAATATATTTAACGCTATGTGACCTTAGTTACTATTCCTTATTACATAGTTCCACCGGATTTATCCTAAACTATACCTATATTAACTAACTAGCTTCCTACGACTCTTCTCTAAGTAGTTATAATATTGTACTTAAAGCGTCCGTAATAATCTAGTGTTTAAATATAATATATCGTTATTATAACAGTATAAATAATAGAGAACGGCCATTAGGCCAAATCCCTATATTTTAGAGTAAAGAAATTAAATTCTATTCTATATTCTATATTAATATAGAGCTCTTATATACGCACTAAAATAATAACTTCTTGTAATATAGTAACTCTATACACCATAATTATAGTGCTACTATTGTATTTATAAGCCTTATATATAAAGCCTTGCTAAATAATTAACTTAATTATAGGTTTAAATAAGCTATAGTAGTAGCGGCCACTAATTATAAAATAGGTAATACTAGGGGATATATAGATTAATAATTAGGTAAATATTAGGCTGTACGCATTATATCTCTAGTCTTATAACATATCCCTTATAACTATATATTATAATAGGCTCTTAATATAGTAAAATTAAGTCCTTTTAGTATATATAACTTGTTAAATAGGTAGGGAAGAAATAAGTTTAATAGGTAAGAAAGAAACATATTTAGTAGGTAAAAAAAAAATATATTTAATAGGTAAAAAAGAAATATATTTAATAGGTAGGGGAAAAATATACTTAATAGTTAGTATAGCATAATGCTTAAACAGCTGGACTACCTTAGAAAGGTGTATTTCCTATAGTTAATTATTACTTAGATATTTAATAGGAAGATAGCTATATGGCAGCTAGCGGCCTATTAAGGCATTTTATATAAAGTGCTCTATTAGTTAACCAAACTTAATAGTATTTAGATAAAAGTGGATAATAAGGTTAAAAAACACTTTAAATATAGCTAACAAGAGGCGCTCTATAAAAGAATTAGGTAGTTTAGATATAGAAATAAAAGTAAGAATACTAGAACTAAGCGTCTCCTATATATAATACCATCAGTGGCCTTTAGCAAGACACTTTATAAAGTAGCGATATTACTTAGTAGATGGAGTAAACGAGTTAACTAGTAATAAAGAAGGTATATTAATAAATAGGTAGAGTGCGTTAAAGAGCTGCTTTTTAATAAAAGAGGCGTCGCTAATACCTTTAGGCTGTGTAGTTAATAATATATAGTCTAAAAGTACTTCTATATTTTAATAACAGTTATAAAGGTATATAAGGTAATAATAATAAAGAATATCTTAAAGTATCCTAGTTGCTTTAATAGTAATAAGGTTAAAGAAAGCCTTTTAAAAACTAAATAGGGTAGTGTTTATATTCTAGCTAGTAGAGGTAAAAGTAACTAAAGACTATAATAATATAGTCTAGAGGTTTAAATCTATAGTACAATTTTTTCGCTAGTAGGTAAGTACGCCTTTAGGTTCTTAATAGCTTCCCTATTAGTAATAGCGCTTACCCTATAAACTAAGGCGGACGCCTTTTGTCTACTAATTTCTATATAGTTAGGCTATTTAGCTAGCTAGGCGAGTTTCGTTCCATTCTCCTATATATATATATACTGCAGGTTATTCTCTTCCTTAGTTATAAAGATATTAAAAAGTATATTTTCTAACCTTTTATACCTTTCCCTTTCTTTACGCCTGTTTATATTACTAATAGTTATAATATACTCTAGCTCTAGTATAGCTATATAGTTCTAAGTACGCTTAGTAGGCGGTTAAAATAAAGAAGTATTAGATATAGGCCTTTTATCTCTATAACTAGTACTCTTATCGCTTATATTATAGTCTATAACATTAGCTATAGACTAAAAGGGTACTAGGCTACTATAGTTATTATTATCCTCGATTTATGATTAAGAGTCCAAAATAGTATTATCTAGGTTAATAAGCTTATATCCTTATTTAGGCTTAGGTTTAAGTTATAAAAAGACTTTAGGTCTATAAGACTAGTGGATCTACTATAAGGTATCTTTAGGTAACTTTATAATATTATAAGTGGCTTAGGGTTAGAGTTAGGTTTTAAAAAGTCAAGGAATAGACAAAAATTAAGTTAGGCGCGTAAGCGGCTAAATATATAATAACAGCGCATACAACCCGGCGCACGACGAAAATAAACGCCAAGATAGGTGCAATTATATGCAACTTATAGCGGCGAAAAATATTATTATATTTGTAGGCTCTATAATAATATCGTAGTAGATATATCGCAGGTATAATAGGCGGGCAGGTAATGCTATAGAATTTTAATAGGGTGCTAAGAACATTAAATATATACGGCTTATAATACCGCTTAATAATAAAGTGTAACGTACGCACAGCCTATAGGCTGCTTAATAATAAAGTATAACAATATATGGGCTATAATAATAAAGCGTAATATATATATGGCCCACAACTAAGAATCCAATCGCTTAATAATAAAATGTAATATAGTTGTAAAGATTTAGTAAACTAACAAAAAACTAGTTACTTAATAATAAACTATAATGCACTATTAAGCGAGATTATTGCTATGCCAAGAAGCCTTACTATTTCTTTACGCGTTGTTACTATATACTAAACTAGGTATACCGCATCTATAAAAGACTATAGAAGAGATACTCTTTAACTATTAAGAACGAACCCAACGCTAGCGCGTATATAAAAAGGAAAAAGTAGGTTAGCTAAGTACAATTATACCCACCAATACAATATACTAATATGTAACTAGACCAACTAAATATAACGTATAAAAAAAGTGGTTAACTAAAGAAGTATACGTCTAGAGAGGATATCCTTACAGTAGGCTAAGAGTAAATAAGGAAGTTTTACGCCAAAAAGAAAGCTATATAAAGGAAAGAGGCTTAAAAGAAAGAGACTTAGAGGGAGTTTATAGAAGTTTAAAATATAGCTAGGCAAGGCGCTACCAAAACAAGTAGGTATAGAATAGGAATAAGAAGTAGAGGTAACTCCTCCTAAAATCTAATAGATTTTATAAAGGTAATACAAGTTACTAGCTGGTAATATAGGCGGTAGAGTACTGCGCGCTATTTTAGGTTCTTATAGCCTTATAGATTACTATAAGTTGTTAGCTAGCAACTTATACTGTATATTTTAGCAGCGCTTATAGTAACTAATAACTTAGGTATAATATATAAAGCCACCTAAACTGCTATTAAGGCAGAACTATAAAACCAGCTAAGGATTAATATAGTAAATATAGACTCTTGGCTATATATAGAATCCAATTACTATACTATTATTTATAATATTATCTTTATCTTTGTAGTCTATATTATGGTGGAGGTATAACTAGGCTTATTTAGGGTAGCTTGCTAAATCTGTTATATATATTCCTATTATACTAGTTCCTTAATTATACCTAAGCCTACTATAATCACTCTTTTATTTTAAAAGACCTTATTTCTAACCGTTTATTTCTACTATTATATTGCTAAAGCCTAGCACCTAGAATAGGCTGCTTAATATTAGGAGAGAAGATAGATTTAGGTTTATAATACAATTGGTATATAAATAATATACTAATATATCTTGCTAGACAATCTAACTACTAATAAGCTAACTACCTAAACCTTGCCTTAATGGGGTCGGCTTAGGGTTAATAAAGCTCTAGAGCAAAAACAGGCCAAGGCAGCAGAGCGCGCCAGAAAGTATTATAGTAGGAAAAAAGAAAAGAATAAGAATAATTAAAGGGAGGTAGAAGGAAGTATTAGGGATATAGTAGCTAGTGGCTGTATAGCTATTAGCGATCAAAGAGCTAATAGCGGAATTAGGCCTAGTGAAATCCAGGCTAATACTAGCAATGCTATAGAGGAGCTATAGTAGCAGTTAATAAACGTTATAGTTATAGGTATATAAGATAATATAGCCAGTAGAGCCACTATAGAAGAAGCTAACAATACCAATAAAAGCATAGAGGGGGAAGGGCAAATAGGTATAAGTATAATATCTATATAGTACCCCTACGCGTAAACGCTAATTAGTAAATATAGGCGCCTCTCTATAGTTGCCCCATGTCTATAATGCCGCAGTTAAACACGGGATAGCGATAGATAAAGAAGTTAGTAGTAAGAAAACTATTCCTAATGCAAATTAAACTAGCGCTTTAGACAACACCCCTATAGACTATAACAACTATAACTACAACTACGTGGAATATAACGACAATATATATAACGGCTATAGCGATTATAATAACTACATGGATAAGACACCGCTACTATTAGCTAGTAGCCCCAAGGACCTAGACCAATTTTCGTAGAAACTGTATAGCAAACTACAATAAAGGGCTCTAGAAAAAGCAGCCATAGCGCTAAATAATTTATTTTATAAAAGGTATATATATAGTATATATAAATGCCTAAGTGCATAATTCTATCTAATATAATATAGCCGAGCCTAATTGCGCTATAGATAAAGAAGGTTATTTATTATACAAGTTATTACAGAACTAAGAGAGTTATATTAGCACCGCTGGCTTTAAGAGATTGGCCTTACACGCATTAAACATCTAAAGGCCGCAGCTATTACTGCTATAGCGGAAATTATTAGCTGGCGGGATAGGCAATATCCTAAAGCTAAGCTTTTATAAATTGGAATATGGCGTTTCTTGCACTATCCAGCGCCGATAGGATGTTAACAGCTTTATTACCCAGGTAACTATATTAGCGGTCCATTAAGGAGGCTTTAGCTTAAACTTTAAACCCCAATTTCTAAATATTATTAAGCAAAACTAAAGAGTTCTTATTTAAGGCTACTAAATCTACAAGCTTAAGCAAATCTATCTTAGCCGTAGACTTCTTGCCGCTGGCTTTAACTATAACTGTTATATTGTCTTCCCATATATACCTCAATCTAAAACAACATAACTTAAAGATAAAGTACTATCTATCTAGATTAACCGCGTTATTATCCCTATGTTAAAGCGTGCCTATCTAACTAATATCCTATACTACTTGCCGCGCAGCTACCTATACGCAGATGGGAAGGCCAATATAAAGTATAAGGTATTTATCTCCTTAACTAGAATTGTAATAGACGTAAAATACCTAATCCCAGAAAAATATCTTAATAAACTCTGGTTTAAAATCCTAGAGGGTGCTAATAACTTTATAAGCAAAGGTAGGGTGGTAGTAGATACATTTAGTAAGCCTTTTTTAGTTATATCTTTATATAACCTAAAGCTATTAACAAAAGAGGACATATATGCTGCTATATATAAAGGCTTCTGTACGCATTTTAACTAGTACTTCTATATAAACGCCGGACAATTTGCGTAGGACGATTACTAGCTAGATCTTAGAGCCGAGGATATACCTTATAATAATAACTATAGCATTACGCTTTTACGGAAGACTTACTGCCTAAATAATTAGGCTAATTGTCTGTCCTACCCTAATAGCAAATCCCTTTATACTAGAATTGATCGCTACCCTTAAACCTACACTTGCGATGCTAGCAATATAAGCATTAAGCTCGCCGAAACAAATACCCTCTAAGTACTTAGTAGTATCGTATATAGTAAGGCGTATAACGTTTACAAAGAGGTATTCTTGACTCCGCTTAAGGACTATGGGCCGTTCCAGAATAAAGACTTTAAAGTACTAGTATACTTAAGCAAGTTCCTAAAGAAATGGTATAGATTTAACTCCAAGTTCTAAGGCGAATATAGTAAATAGAAGAGAGCGAATCTACTTACTATATATAAAGCTATAAAATAGCGATTAACTAAGTTATTAAAGTTATTAAAGAACGAATCTTATAGCGTTAAATAGGAACACCGCATAATATAGAAATAATTTAGAACCACTAAATATATATATAGGCTATCCAAGTTACTAGCTAGCAACTTACCTACTAACTAGCCTTTTTATATACCGTATTAGATCCTACCTACGCGCCAAGTTAATAACTTTATTACGGCTAATATTAGTTATTAGGTTTACTGCCTTAAGGCAATTATTATAACCGCTAACACAGCGATAAACGGTTCCATTACTACCCCGCAAGAGGAGTAACTGGTTAATAGGGTAATAGTATTAGCTTTTATCCATATCCTCTATATAGTCTACAGTGCCGGCCCTGTATTTTACAGCGCCGTTTGGCATAAAGAAAAGAGAAAACTAGTTTAAAAAAACAACTACGATAGCCTTTTAGACATTAGCGACTAATCTCTTTTAAAGAGCAGCAACTCTAAAAGCTTATCTACTAATTCTTACAGTTTATATAAGTCTTATAAGCGCATTGGCCTTAATATTAAAACATATATAAGCGAATATAGGCTCGCCTAGTTCCTGTGGGATATGGTTAAATAGGATTTAGCTATGCCCGTATTTAAACTGGAGCTGGTTAAGCGCCTAGAGCTGGTAAATAACGCCTTTTTAAAGTTATTTCCTAGGGCCAAGACCATAAAATATAAGATGGTTAATAAAAGCACTACTCTAGGCGTTATTTGCCTACTTGTTTAGTCTAGTATAACCATTAATAAAGGAATAGAGGCGGTAGCGGAGCTTATAGTACAATTATATATTTAAGAAGTTATATCTATTATAGCCTAATACTAGAACAACAGCAAACGAACTTCTAGCACAAAGTTTAAAGAATATATAAATTGGGCTAGTTTAACTAAAGATAAAGCGTCTAGCCTATAGGGGCTATTGCGTAAAATAGCCTAATGGCTTAGTAGCGTAACTAAATTATATCTTACCTTATCGCGACCTTATAAAGATGGTATAAACCCTTATAATAGAGCCGCAATCTTTGCTAGGCATAATATAGGACTATAGGCAGACAAGCTTTATACCCTCTTTACTTTAGACAATAAGAGCACCAAGCTAAAACGAGGTTAGGCTAGCTTAAATTTCCGCTAGCTAACCCACTAACTCCACGTATTAATTGTTAATAAATATAGAAGCCCTTAAGGAGACGCGTTTATAGAGACTATACGCATAGTTACCACTTATATACTCTGGGTTATCCCCCAATATAACACCAGTAAGATTTTAGTTATATATAATCCTAAACTAGGACACACCAACGCGACCTAAACAAAGATTAATACTATAAGCGTGTTTAAACGCACAAACTGGATTGCTATATAGGCCAACAAAGAGTACTTTTAGAGTCTTTAGGACCTTAAGGAATATTTCACTAAGCCTAACAACGTGCCTTTAATAGGGCGCAGGATAACTCAACTCTAGAAACATATTAAGCGGGCAATAAGTCCGTTAAACCTATATATTTATTACAAGAAAAACGAGCGGATATTACCCCTAAATCCGGCCTATATTAATATTAGGTTATACTTAGACTATACTACCTAAATATAATAAGCAATTTAACCTACTACAAGCTAAAAACTAATTAGTAGTAGATTACCTACTAGCTTAACATCTTTAAACCACTAAAGTACTTTTAGTCTAAGTAGTAAGACTATAGACAGTAAAGAGTAGGGAAGCTGCTAGTTAGCAACTTATAGTCCTCTAGGATTAAGTTCTACTGGGATATTAACAGTAAGATAAAAAGGCTTGGGTCTATTACTAAAATAGGCCAAGTTGCCAGCTAGCAACTTACCCAATATCTTTAAATAGTTATATATAATGAGTAAATATTTATAACCAAAATTATAATAACTATAACAATGTATACCAGTAGTAATAGTGTAATAATAGCGGTAATAGTATAAGAGTAGTGGTAATAGTATAAAAGTAGGGGTAAGTACTTTTAGTCTAAGTGGCACGACTATATACTACATACCCCAGACAGTAAAGAGTAGGGAAGTTGCTAGTTAGTAACTTATAGTCCTCTAGAAACAATACTAGAGTTAGTATTAAGTGTTTATCTAACTAAGGGGTAGTCACCTTAGCAATTACTAAGTATTCTACTAGAAGCTCTTTAGCTTTTCCTTATATAGATAGAAATTTGGCTAGAATTCTATACCGCTTACCCTCTAGAGCTAGTTATGCTCTCCCGTTATATAGTAGGTAGTTATATCTTTAATATATTATAATCTAAAAGGTGTTAGGTATATCTGCTATTATCTATTATAATAATAGCCTATTTATATTATAGTTATTGTAACGCCCTAAAATCTAATAAAGAAGAAATAATCTAATTAGTAATAGATGTGCTATAATATTATTGCTAAGTTTAAATGCACCGATAAACATAAATAAGCTAGAGAGGATAGGCTAAGATTTAAGCATATTATAAGATGTATAACTGCTTTATAAAGTCTAACCAGTATTTTATATCCTATAGCTTTAAGAGACCGCGAATATATCCTATAAGAGGATAACCCTAAAGAGAACTGTTCTAAATGTAAAGGAGAGACGCCTCTAGAGATACCATAGTATTATAGTACTAATAGAAAACGGCAGAAGGCAGATTTATAGCAGAGAACAGTAGAATATAGTAGGCAGTTATAATTACGTAGCTAGAAGATTATATAAATCCTACTTAAGTAGCGCTACTATTCTTTACCTTATAAAGGCTTAGGTAATAAGAACTAAATCTATTAGTAGCCTTTATATAAAGATTCTTAGGAGTTGCTAAAGCCCTAAGGTACTAGTGTCCTATATCCGTAATATCTAGCTAGGTTTTACTAGATTCTACTAAAACCATAACACTCTTCTTTCTTTAGCTTTAGATCCTTATTAATAGATAATTTAATTATATAGACTTTCTAGAAATAAAGTGTTAATATAATTAATATAGTTTATAAATAAGTTTTTACGCTATAATTTAATTTCTTTCTCTTATTTTAGCTATAATTTGCTGCTCTTGCTTAGATCCTTCCTAATGGTATATAGTATAGTAAGATCTAGCCTGTTAAATCAACTTTGGCTTAGCAGTAAAGATCCTATATATATTAATAAATAAGCTAGTAAGAGTAATTTAATATTTTACTATTTACTATTATTTCGGCTTATATAGTAAACTAGATACGGTAGTTAAAGCAGCTCTTCCTTCTGTAGCATGCCTGTAATATTAAGATTATAGATAAAAAATCTACGTATTAGTTAATTAGAATCAAAATTATAGGGGATATATATATAATTATAGCTTAAGCCTTAATATAATATATTAAGATTTTGTTTAAGAAACTCCTAATAAAATAAATCTCCGAGCAAGCGGAAACGTCCTTAAGGATTGCTAAGTATATCTATAACACAGGCTTTAATAATAATACAAGTTTAACCGGAGATAATGTTATCTATAGATAGTAGGGGTAGAGATGTAATATATAGGTAAGCAGGTAGGCTAGAATTATATAATAGAGAATTAAGGAGGCAGGAATAGGGGTTATTAAGATAATACTAATATAGTCTATACTCCGGCTAACCCCATAGCTTAATAATACAAAACCCTAAGTAACTGAGGTTACCTTAGTAAGCTTAAACTAAGGAATTTGCTATATAGTTGTTTAATCAAGGCTCTGCCTCTTTATATTTATAGGCGTTAAACGATCGATTAATTAAATAAGAGAGGGAGGGATAGGTATTAAGGCTCTTACAAAGGCTTTAAAAATGTTAATTGGCGGTGCTTCTAACAATTTACTAATATTAAGTGGGCTAAGTTGCCAGCTGGTAACTTACTCTATATTTAACATACTAAGCCTTAATCTACGGATATAGCATGTATACTTTTTGGAAAAGCTTTAATAAAATATCTATTTACTATATCTGGAAACAATCCCACCAACTTGTTAAATAGGTAAGAAAGAAACATCTTTAATAGCTAAAAAAGAATCTTTAATGGCTAAGGGAGAATCCTTAATAGCTAAGGAAGAATCCTTAATAGCTAAGGAAGAATCCTTAATAGCTAAGGAAGAATCCTTAATAGCTAAGGAAGAATCCTTAATAGCTAAGGAAGAATCCTTAATAGCTAAGGAAAAATCCTTAATAGCTAAGAAAGAATCCTTAATAGCTAAAAAAGAATTCTTAATAGCTAAGGAAGAATTCTTAATAGCTAAGGAAGAATCCTTAATAGCTAAAGAAGAATCCTTAATAGCTAAAAAAGAATCCTTAATAGCTAAAAGAGAATCCTTAATAGCTAAGAAAGAATCCTTAATAGCTAAGGAAGAATTCTTAATAGCTAAGAAAGAATCCTTAATAGCTAGTATAGGATAACGCTTAAATAGCTAGACTACCTTAGAAAGATCTATTTCCTATAGTTAATTATTACTTATATCTTTAATAGGAAGATAACTATAAGGTAGCTACTAGCCTACTAACGCATTTTATATAACCTTCTCTATTAGTTAACTAAACTTAACGGCGTTTGGGTAAAACCACTTAATAAGCTTAAGAAATACCTTAAATATACCTAATAAGAGCCGCTCTACAAAAGAATAAGGTACTTTAGATATAGGAATAAGAGCAAGAATACCAGAACTAAGTATCTCCTATATATAATACCATTGGTGGCCCTTAGTAAGACACTTTATAAAGTACCACTATTACTTACTAGATAGAGCTAATAAGTCAGCTAGTAATAAAGGTGTATTTATAGATAGGTAGAGTGCCTTAAAGAGTTACTTCTTAACTAAAGACGCGTCGCTAATACCTCTACCCTATGCGCTTAATCGCGTACCATTTAGAAGTGCTTCCGTGTTTTAATAATAGTTATAGAGATGTGCGAGGTAATAGTAATAAAGGATCTCTTAAAGTATCCTAGTTACTTTAATGTTGGCAATATTAAAGAAAGCCTTTTGGAAACCTAATAGCGCCGCGTTTATATTCTAGCTACTAGAGGTAAAAGTAACTAAGGACTATGATAATAATTAGAGAGGACGTGACGGGGGAGAGTATAATAAGGGAGGACGCGATAGGGGAGGGTATAACGGGGGAGGACGCGATATAGGAGGATACTATAATTAGAGAGTAGTCTGCCGGTTTAAATCCACCATGCCATTTTTTCGCTAGTATATAAGTACAGCCTTTACGTTCTTAACGGCTTCTTTACTACTAATAGTGCTTACCCTATAGACTAACGCAGACGCCTCTTATCTACCTATTTCTATATATTTAGCCTATTTGGCTAGCTAGCTAAGTTTCCTTCCGTTCTCCTGCATATATATATCTTATATATTATCCTCCTTCTTAGTTATAAAGACCTCTAAAAGCTTACTTTTAAACCTTCTACGCCTATCTATTTCTTTACGCCTATTTATATTACTAACTGTTATAATATACTGCGGGTCTGGTATAGCTGTGTAGTCCTAAGTATACTTAGTAACTGGTTAAAATAGGGGAGTATTAAACATAGGCCTTTTGCCCTTATAACTGGCACCGTTATCGCTTATATTCTATATACTATCTAGACTAGCGGTAGACTAAAACTCTACTATACTGCTATAATTACTATTATCCTTAATTCGCGATTAAGGGGATTAAGGGTCCGGATTAGCGTTATCTATATTAACTAGATTAAGTTATAGAAGCACTTTAGGCCTATAGGACTGGCGGATCTACTATAATATATCTTCTAGTAACTTTATAATAAAGAATAAGAGCCTAGGATTGGCGCTATTATACACCTATACTGCCGCCATGTCCGTGCTGATAAATAATACTAGAAGTAAGCGTAGAAGGAATAACTATATCTTTTAAGGCGTTATACCTAAGGCTAGAATTAATACATCTATGGCTATTAATATAGATATAGGAGATTGTGTAAGGTAGGGAATTATAGTAAAAAATTGCGTTAGGCTATCAACTAAAGCTTTATCTATACGCATTATTCCCCCCTAGGTTAGGAAATTAGGGCGCTGCTATAACTAGTAATATACCTAAAAGTAATAGGGGAGGCTGTTAGGGTAAAGTTACTAGCTAGTAACTTTATTACCTCTATTATATTAGGCAGCAGTAATGCCTAACTCCTTAATATAGTACGGTATTAGTCCTTATAAATACTTAAGACTATACTATCCTTCTTTACCCCCCTAGATCTAACCCTAATTTATTCTATTTAAAATATACAAGTAACATTACTATTATTACTAAGGGTATAGCTATCTTAATGCCTATAATTATATTAGATATTTAGTAGCTCTTACACATTCTAAATAAGAACTTTATATTTCTATAAGTAGATCTTTACAAGATCTTCTATAAGCCCTTAATATATAAGACTAAGACTTAGCTGGTTTATATCTACCTTATTCCAGCCTATCTCCTTTAAGCTTTTAGAATTCGCAGTAACTGTGTCTAAATAGGTATAACTAAGGATTGGGTGTAATGTATATAACTTTAACGCTAAAGACTTAATAGATAGCTAGCCTAGTTTAGGTAAAGGTTATTATAGGTTTATAAGGCCTAGAATATAAGGTTATAATAATTAATATATCTCCTACACCTTAGGAGATGGGCTTGAAAGGTAAAGTAAAATATAATAATTTCTAGAAACTGTCCAAGAATTACTATTTATATTTATACACCCTATCTCTATTAGTTCTATAATTTTACTACCGCCTAAGTCTCCTATTAGTTACTAAAAGTGTATATATATAAGGTGGCTAAAGCTTCTAATAGCTAAGTAATTTCCCTATACTCTAAACCGCTTAAAATCCCAAACTAGAGGCTAACCAATTTATATACCATATAATGTCAAACCCCCTTAATGCTAAACACTAGCTAAAATATATAATTCTTAAACTTTAAGTAACCGAATTTATTAGTTAGGACTATTCTGAGTATACTAATGCCATTAAGGTATACCTTGCTTTTATAGGACGCCTAACTAATAATTCAGAATTTAGGAAATACTATACCCATATTAAGCTGTTTTAAGCCCTAGAGGTAAACTAGATCTCATTCCATATTACTATAGATATAGAGAAAGACATAGTTAACTAAAAAGATATAGTTAACCTCCTAAATATCTAGGAACTACTATATGAGATATATTACGTCTATTATAATAAGGAGGGAAAGTTATAAGGCCAGTATTCCCTTCTCTATAAATTAGCTAACTTGGTATATAGCTAAGTAAAGCGAATTTAGAATATTATTAAGGAAAATAATTACCTAACTTGGATACGTAAGTATACTAATATTTTATACCCTTAGGCAAAGTAATATTGTATTAGCATTGTTTATAGGAATAGTATAAAGAATATAGTTAAAGACAAGTCGCCTAAGTAATAATATAGGTAAGTTACTAACTGGCAATTTACTTGTAGGTAGTATATAGATAAGAAAGGTAGCCTATAGAGCTAAAGTAAGTAACTCTAAGTATCCTAATTAACAGTATAATGGTTTATTAATCCCCTATACAGCTAAAGTCCTAGTTGTATTATATAGCTATACTAATAATAACTAGAATAGCATGCCTAAACTAGAGCCGCATAACTAGTACTATTAGTTAGACTTTAGACTAAAGCTATCCCTATATTCTCTAATACCTAGCTTTATTTTGTTTTCTAATAATTAAGACTTAGTAGTAGATCTAGACTATTTTAAGTTGCTATAGTTAAGATTTTCTTTATCTTATGTTTTAATGCTAAATATATACTTAAATAAACAGCCTACCCCCCTTAACTTTATTAATCCTTAGGTTGCAGCTCTCTGCTAATAATATAGGTACTTTTAATCCAACTATATATAAGGCATAATCGCTAGGGTATATAGTAGGGAGTAGGTAAGCTAGGTATAAGTTATAAAAGAGTTAATAGAAGAGGACGATATAGTAATAAGGGTAGGTAATAGCCTTATATAGAGACGGACTAATAAGGAGGGAAGGGCTATAGGCCTAAGGAGCTTATAAGGAGGTACTAAGGGCTAGTTAAAAACTAGCTTTAGTAGCTTTTAAGAGCCCCTAGGTATGCACCTAAGGGGCCAAAAGATCCCTTATACTACATATACTACGCAACCAATTTAAGTACCTCTATAGTTAATAGAGTTAAATAAACGCAAACGCAAGTCTACTTATATAACTATAACTAAGGGTAGCCCTAATAACAAGGTTATATTTCTTAGAAAGAACGCAAAGAGTATAGCTATATTAAAGAGCTTAAGTAATAAATATAGGTTAGGGGAGGGCAATCCGCAAAAGGTAAAGAAGACAAAGAAAAGCCTAAGAAATACTAATAAAGAAAAGCGCTTAAGAAAGTTAGTCTTCTAATAACCCATAAAAGACACTAATTAATTTATATTTAGATAGCGAGTAAAACCCCCTTAGTCCTTTACTATAATTAAAAAACGTGCCTTAATATAGAGGATGTTTATTATTACCTATACCTATAGCAGAACTAAAGACATCCTAGAGGAGGCAGCGGATATTACTAGCACTACTAGGAATATATACACCATAACTATTAATAAGACGCCTAGTTTCACCTATACGTATATAAAGAAAGGCTATTAGTGCAAACATATTGTCTATATAAGTCGTTTACTATTACTCTAAAATATAATCCGCTATTAACTAAACTAGGTTCTCTCTTATGTTCTTAGAGCCCTAAAATAACTTACTTACTAACTAGCTTTTATCTCCTTTAAATTGCGTTAGATATTTGCTAAAGCTCTATCTATCTTCCTTATACCTTACTCCCAGTTTAAACTTACTAGCTAGTAACTTGGCTAAATAATCCTCTTAGATAATAACGTAGCTATTATTAACATCTAATTAAGTTATAGCTATGAACTCGGATCTATATCTTTCTATTAAATTTAAAGGCCGCTACCTAGCTTTTATAGAAACCTTTTATATAGACCTATATTCCCTATTAAAGAAATAGCTACTAAATTTCAAAGCTAATTTTAGATATAAGAATGAAGAAGGTAGAGTACCTAGTTTAAAAAGCATCTTCCACTTTATAAATTACCTAGAAAGTATTAGTTAAGACTATTTAGTAACTAAACTCCCTATTAATAAGGCTGCATTCCTACCTAGATACCTATATTATGCGCATATTAGCTAGATAGTTTTAATATACACCATTATATACTAAAGTTATACTATGCTTTGTCTAGTTATTAGCGACCTTAACTATAAAAGTAGGTAGTTCTTCCTTAAAGGTAAATATCTATATAAATAGCTTGTTGCATATAAGATACTTAAACTCTTTGCTTTAATATATAAACCTTACCTAATATATAAAACTAATATTACTAACTCTAGTAAAGTTGCTAGCTAGTAACTTAACTATATACAACTAAGTATTGGATTTAAATATGGGAAAAGACTACACTATAATTATAAGCGAAAAATATAATTTAACTAACAAAATCCTAGACCTAGATATTAATAATATAAATAAGTCTTTACCGCTAATCCCAGACAATAAGGATACTGGTCCTAAGTTAGAATATAATCCTAGGTTAGATAATATATACTGCGATATATATATCTATAGACTCTATCCATACCGCTATAGCTTAGATGCAGAGCTATATAGATTAAACTAGCACTACTAATTACCGGCAGTCTTATAATTGGCGATTTAGGTATAGATAAAGGTGTAAATACCCTAAGACCTAGTTAGCTATTAAATATATAATAGGGAGTTAAGTAAGGTTATTAGCATTTTCTAGGCTTAGTTAGATTTGGAATTTTTTAACTAGCAAAAGGCCTAGCATAATTATAGGAGCTTATATTAGTAGCAGATCCTTAAGTAGTATAAGTCGCTAGTAGGTAATATCTAGGTATTACCTAAAAATAGGTTAGCGCTTTAGGATAGCTTAAATAAACCTTTTTGCCCTAGCTCCTCTATCTTTTCTATACCTTACTCTATTAAATCTTTCTTGCCTGCTAGCAACTTAAGTAATATTCTAATCTTAGTCTCTATTTGTCCTATTAGATAACTAACATTTATTCTATAATTTAATCGGTTCGTAACCCAGTATAATTAAGAAATTAGTGCTGCAGTAATTAACATTAAGTATAGAATTAGACGAATTATGCTATTATATATTACTAATCTCACCCCTTTAGAATCTAATTCTTCTTAGCCTAATTTAGACAAGATTAGAACTTCTATTAGTTTAATTATTGCCTTAGAAGCTAATAATAAATATACTATTACTAAATATATATTTACGCTTGGTTTATATCTAAGTAATAAAGATATGTTTACTATGTATAAAACCGCTCTAGCTATAGGCATATCCCTACCTAAGCTAAATAGCTTTTATAATTTTAAATTCTAAGACAAAACTTTGCCTATAAAGAAGTAGTTAGTTGCTTATAAGGGTAACTTTAAACAGCTAAATAAACTAGAAGTTAATATAACTTAAAAATTAATAATCTGCCTTATCTATATACCTAACTATATCTTAATCGCGCAAATAAATGCCGGTCTACTATTTGTAATGCCGTAAAGAGTTACTATAAACATTCCACCTATATACTATATTACTGCAATTGCAATTATTGGGACTATAGACAAAGAACTAAAACTGCTAGATACTAGCTATATTAACCCAACTCTAGCTAACTACTAGTTAGCTAGGTAATTACCTTATAACTAGTTTAACATCTTTAAACTGCTTAATATATTCTACTATTATTACCTAAACTAGAACTAAATAGGCTAGGTTACTAGCTAGCAACTTACTAATTCTTTAATAGTTAAATACACTAAAGGGTTATAACTGTTAGAAATAGAGACAGGAAAGTTTAGTATAAACTTAAATAAGGGGTTAGGTTATAGGTAGCGTTAGTATTATAAATAGCAGGGATCTATATAGTAGGGTTTCTTAGAGATATAATCTCTTTAGTTACTAGCCGTCTTTTATCTACGTTAGATGGTAGTATCTGCTAGTAATATAAATATACCACCCTAGATACCAATTAATAACCAAATGTTATAGGTATACATTTAAATAATAGAAGGGTTTAAGGCTTATATACTACCATTTAATTAAGGTAGAGTATATAAATCCTTACTTCTACTAATACTGCGGCTATACCTGCGGCTATAACTGCTTACTTATATAGGATAAAGTTATAAAGGTTGCTAGCTAGTATTTAAAATGTTAAGATTGAAAAAGTAGATCAGCCTCTTTAAATAGTATATTTTACCTTATATACAACTAAGAGAGTATTAGTATAGCGTAACTAATAGCTAGACTTCTAATTAATAATACCTTCTTCTTAAAAACACACCCTAATTGTGTAAGTGTTGGCTAGGTTATTTCTATATATACCATTATATCTTAAAACCCTAATATTCCCGGTCCCTACCAGCCTTTTAGATATTAAAGTTAGTTAGCTTTACCTTAGAGGTAGAACCCTATATAAATAGCTAGGGTATACTAACTGCTCTTATATTTTATGGTAATGTTTTAGTATAACGCTTTACCTATATCTAATAGTTAGTTTATATAAACCAATTTCTACGCAAAATGCGAGGTAAAAGTAGACTAAGTTACTAGCTGGCAACCTCTCTGCCTTATAAACGGTAAAATAACCTTATATATACCCTAGATAGTAAAGAGTAGGGAAGTTATTAGTTAGTAACTTATAGGTATTCTAAAGAGCCAAAACCTAGAAAAGGGGTTAGGGAGGGTTAACAATAATTAGAATAGGCGGCTAGATATCTTAAGTTAGTTATATATAAAAGTAGTATAGTATTAGTTAGTAGATAACTAGGATTTATATATTATAATTACATTATTAATCCTTTATACATTATAACTATACTATTAATGCTTTATATATTGTAATTACATTATTAATGCTTTATATATTATAACTACACTATTAATGCTTTATATATTGTAACTATACTATCAATGCTTTATATATTGTAATTATACTATTAATGTTTTATATATTATAACTTTATAATAGCTTTGGTTAGGGCTAGTCTTAATAATATAAATATACTATATAAGCTGCTAGCTAGTAACTAAAATAACTAAAACTACGCAGCAAAATGTTACTAGTAAATACTGTAGTACCAATCCAGTATATAAGGATAGATGGTTTATATACTACTATAAAATTAAGGTTAAAATTAGAGTAGTTTATTGCCCTATTTATACCCATAGCTATACCTACTTACTTATATCGCCCTAGTATCTAAAACCTTATATAGCTATATATATAACTAGCTTCCCCCCTCTTTATAAAAGTAATTTTACTTATAGACAATTTCGCTTAATTACTATTATTTATAGTAATTGTAGCAAACGCCTATGCTTAGCTAAGAACTTTAGTAATATAATATTTGTAAAATATTAGGAGGTCTTTACCTATATAATTTAACTAGTTCTCTACGGAAATAGCATTGTTTTAGCTATAGTATAGGCAAAAATAGGGCAGGAGAGGAAGTTCTAAATTGCTTTAATTTAATTTACTAGGGTAACCTAATAGTGCAGCTATAGCTATAATTACTATATATAGCTAGTGGCAATTAGGTGAGATTAGATACGTATACTAAATTTAAAATCTCACAGCGCTTATTAAAGGGCTAGAAGCTAGTTGTGTAATTTACTATAAGTTGCTAGTAGGCAATATTTAGTCGCCCTTAGTGCTATATTTTCCTATAACTTTTTACTATCTGCTGGCAACCTTAGTAACTATATTTGTAATTTAAACGCATGCTTTACTTTTATAAATAGCCCTTTACCTTAGACCCTTTTTATTTATAGATATAAATAGCGCTAGCTATTAGCGTTAATCTATATATCTACTACCTTCAGCCCTTTAATCCTCTATTTCTTTTATACTCTACTTATCTTGCCTAACCCTTGCCAGCTAATAACTTAACTCTTTTTCTCTCTATACATATTTCTTAGATAAATTTCTCTATCTACCTTATTTATTAATGGTACTTATACTAAATTCTAGAACGCTTTTAATAGTAAACAATACAGCCTTAAAATAAAGATAGTCTATTTATTAACTATATATATATGTCTAGGAATTTTAACTGCTAGTTATATTCTTGCTTCCTACTAGCCTATACTAGTTTAGATTAGATATATATCTAACTATACTTATTCTAGTGGCTATAAGTTACTAGCTAGTAACCTTACTCTCTTTTAAATACTATATATTACTTAGATACATCTTTTAGTCTACCTTACTTATTAATAGTACTCGCACCTATATTGTATCCTAGAGCGCACTTAATGGTAAGTTAAATAACCTTGAAATAAAAATAGTCTATTTGCTAACTATTTTTACTAGCCTCTATTAATTCTAATTAGATTATTTCCCTTTATATTTACCCTATTAGCTATAAGTTGCTAACTAGCAGCTTAGCCTATTTCTATAGATTTAACAATAACTAAACCCTAAAAAAATACTGTAGCGGCGGCTGGACTATCCACTAACGTATAGAATAACACCGCTAACACTTAACTAAAGAAAAAAGCAAGAGAGGTTAAAGCTGTTATACCTATAGAGGCTATTAAGCAAAACCCTAAAGGAGTAAAGGTTATTTTAACTAGCTTAATTAACAGCTAGGCCTATATCGCTGGCTATCTTAGACTATTAGATATATAGTAATTAAGAGATTATATTAATACATACGCCTTAGTTCCCAGATTAGCGTTATCTCTATAGCTTTATTACTAGGGAATAGGGTTTAGTGTTACTAAATATACAGAAAAAAGTACTTATAAGGTTAAGAACATTTTTTAAATAATTAATAACCTAAAATCCATCTCTAAAGTATACCTTAAAGCAGGCCTACTACTTTAGTATTATAAATATGACAAAATGGACTATAACAGGGCCTTGGCCTGCTATATCGTTACCCTCTATTAAATTATTAAGGATAATCCCAATTGGTTTTTAATATTAAAACATAATCCTAAGTACAACGTATAGTTTATTAGAGGGATACCACTAGAAGAGTATTACCGCGCGTATATCTTTCTGCGATAGTTTTACCGCGTAAGTACTAGAAAGGTAAAATCGAAAAAAAAAGAAGGGCGTACTTAGAATATTTAAGCTATATAACTAACCTATCTAATAGATAATAATTTCCAATATGTAATAAGCGTAGAAGTAGTATAATTATTAGCTAGTAACTTACTCCTTATTAGGTTTCTAGCTAATAACACCGCTAATTCTAAAGATAAAGAGATATTAAATAAGGAGTATATTAGTAATAAGGAGGGACCTAACAGCAATATAATATACTTAGCGCCTTTAATATTTCTTAACGCCTTAACTAATAGCTTTTGTAATGTACCAGCTAAGGTATCTGGGATATTTTTAAATGGCAATCCCCTTTTTACTTTGTTAAGTCCAGAAGCTTAAATCTAGCTACTATAAAACATATTAGCATAAGCAAAAGTGCTATATCCACTAGTAACCCCTACCGTAGCTAAAAACAATAATACTATAGGTATAAATTAAGTATTAAGGAGTCTAATTACTACCTTAAATATGGTAATTGTATATACTTTTTATATATCCAAGGTAGAAGCCACGCTTATAGCTATAGAAAAAAAGCTAGACCCTAATTATTAAGCAGCTTTTTAGGAACTATAAAATAGTACTAATTAGGCTACGGCCCAATTGTTTAATTATCTTACTTTATGTTTTATATTAGGTGTTAATCCCATAACTCTATCTATTGGGTCTAGAATAACCCTAAAAGCATAGTAAGTAATAGGGGCCGTTTGGGCGTAGTATATACTTAACAGTCCTATTAAATTAGCAATTCTCGGCGATAATATTAGGCTTAGTAAGTTTATTACTTCTCTTTCTATTATCTAGAACATCTTCCGCTATAATATAAAAGTCTTGGCCTTAGGCAATTCACCTACTAGTTAGTAACTTAGGGCCGAGTTATTAGCTAGCAACTTAATAGCTCTAGGCCTATATAAGCCAACCCTTATCTTGTTTCCTACGTTGGCCGCTAATATTTAATAAAAAGAACTTTATTTGTTCCTAAACCTAAAACTATACTATTATTATAGTGCACTAAATAAAGCTACTATTATAGCTTAGGCGAACGTTCTGCCTAGGTTAGTAGATAATTTAAAAAAGATAATTAAAGTACTAGACCTAAATAACCCTTTTATAAGTTATTATATGTTTATGTTAACTTATTTAACGTAGTATAAACGCACTTTAGATAGAGCCGCTATGCCTAAATGGTTAAAATTAACCTATAAACGCAGTTATGTTCTTACTAATAAGAAAGAGGAAGAGGATAAGCCCGCCAATAATAATAAAATAGATAAAGATTAGTTGCTTAAACTAAAGTCTTATATTCCTAACTACTTTAGTTTAGTTATCTGTAATAAAGCCTATAAGTTAAAGTCCTATTAAACGCGAATATACTGTTCCGTTCACCTAATATATCTGCAAAAATTGCTGCTTATAAGCGCCATAATTTGTGGTAATTAAGCCACTAATATTAGGGGCATTATTAGTTTAATATATAGCGTCTTAAATTATTATATGCTATTAAATACAGACTTCTCTAACTTATTAGAATACTCTATAATATAATAAAAGATATTAAAGTTGCTAGCTAGCAACTTGTACTATCTAAATTTAGAGGAGTATTATATATTACTTAACCCCAAACGCTTCTAGGGGTTAAGTGGTGTAAATATAAATATTAACCTATCTGCTGTACTAATTTATCTAATTCTAATGCTCTATCAAATTCGTTATTATAAGGGCTTAATAGTAGAACTTAAGCCTAGAAAATTAGTTATGGTTAAAGCAGATACCCCCCCCTATTATATCCTTACTGTTAAGCTCTAAATGTTACGCGCGTAAGCCAAATTATATACCAAGTTGTATAAGATCTTTGCCAACAATATAGAAATAGGTGCAGACGCTATAACTAGAGAAGGCTATATTAATATAGGCCAACATTATTGGCTTTCGCATACCTCTTTTAATATAAGTCTTAATAGGTTCCGTAGTAGAGCGCTAACTAGTGTTAAGCATATTAATAGTTAGCACGAGAAGGGTGTATACAGTTTAATATTTTACTATCGGCTTACTTAAGGCGAAGACATTAATATTTATTACCATAATAGGGTTACGTTTGCTATATAGATATATAAATAATTGGTAAAGCTTTAGTAGCTAGTAGGCTTTCTATTACATACCTATATTAATGCTAATGAAAAGGTTCTAATTTTCACTAAATAGCTAGTTATTTAGTAGAATATAAAACTCTTTCTTCTAATAGTAGGTATTAAATTTATTAGTATTCGTTCTACTTATACCTAATTACACTATAATCAAGTTATCGCGGACTTTAATAATCTATTGCATTAGGTTAAAATCTGCGTCACTAGCTACTAATGCTCCTTAATAAGCACGAATCTCTAGAAGGCTTGCTATAATATTATTATAGTAGAGGTGCCAACCTTAGGATTAACGGTAAACTAATTAATTAGTAAGGTTTAGAGAATTAGTTAAACCTATTAAATTAATACGTTTATTTTAACAACTAATTATATATATAATTAGGTTATTTAATCTCGTGCTATAAAGAAATACTATATACAGCTTACCGCTATAGCCGACTTGGACTTTAAGACGCCAGCTAGCAACTTAGTATTTAACTATAGCAACTCTAAAGAGGAAGATAAACAAGTTAGTACTTAATAATTATAGAATGACAGAATTAGGCTAATTTGTTTAAAATAGCCATATAAAGGGATGCTAAGAGATTAGGCAAACGACCTAATTTATTTAAAATATAGGGGCTGATTTATTTAAGGTTCCCAGGCTTAAATATTTCCAAAACTTATATAAATAGTAAAAGGAAGAAATTGCTGACCTATAGTATATTTAGATTAATAAAAACCCTAATTAGATAGGTTACAAAGTTAGGGTTAGTTAGGGTAATATTAGTATTTATATAGTAAGCACTAACTATATATCCTGGTTGTAAAGCTTATTTAGTATTATAATAGGACCTCCCTTATATATATAAACAAAATTTGCAGTGCTAGCTTTTAAAAGGGCCTAAATTATAGCGGCTATAATTTAACGTATACATAATTTTTAGAAAGGCTTTTATAAAATATCTATTTATCGCATATATCTAACCGAAATTAATCCCACCAACTTATTAAATAGGTAAAGAAATATCCTTAATAGCTAGTGTAGGATAATGCTTAAACAGCTAAACTAGGTTAGAAAGATATATTTCCTATAGTTAATTATCACTTATATCTTTAATTAGAAGATGACTCTAAGGCAGCTAGCAGCCTATTAAGGCATTTTATATAAAGTACTCTATCAGTTAACCAAACTTAATGGTATCTAGGTAGAATCGCTTAATAAGGTTAAAGAATACCTTAAATACAGCTAATAAGAGCCGCTTAATAAAAGAATAAGGTACTTTAAATATAGGAACAAAAGTAAGGATACTAAGACTAAGTGTCTCCCATATACAATACCATTAGTGGCCCTTAGTAAGACACTTTGTAAAGTAGTACTATTGCTTACCAGATGGAGCTAAGGAGTCGGCCAGCAATAAAAAAGGTATATTAGTAGATAAATAGAGTGTATTAAAGAGCTAGTTCTTAACTAAAGAGGTGTTACTAACACCTCTACCCTATATAGTTAATCGCGTACGGTCCAGAAGTACTTCTACGTTTTAATAACAGTTGTAGAGGTATATAAGATAATAGTAATAAAGAATGTCTTAAAGTATCCCAGTTACTTTAATAGTAGTAAGGTTAAAGAAAGCCTTTTAGAAACCTAATAGTGCGGTATTTATATTTTAGCTACTAGAGCTAAAAGCAACTAAGGACTATAATAATAGTTAGGGAGCAGTCTGGCGGTTTAAATCTATAGTGCTGTTTTTTTATTAGTGGGTAAGTATAGCCTTTATATTCTTAACAGCCTCTCTACTACTAATAGCGCTTACCCTATAGACTAAGGTAGATGCCTCTTGTCTACCTATTTCTATATAGTTAGGCTGTTTGGCTAGTTAGGCAAGCTTCCTTCTGTTCTCCTATATATATATATCCTATATATTATCCTCCTTTTTAGTTACAAATACCTTTAAAAGCATATTTTCTAACCTTTTACGCCTTTCCCTTTCTTTACGCCTGTTTATATTACTGACGGTTATAACATACTCTAGCTTTAGTGCAGCTATATAGTCCCAAGTACGCTTAGTAGGCGGTTAAGATAAAGAAGAGGTATTAGATATAGGCCTTTTATCTCTATAATAGGCGCTCTTATTACTTATATCCTGTAGGCTATCTAGACTATTATTAATAATATTAGCTATAGACCAAACCTATACTAGGCTACCGTAGTCGCTATTATCCTTACTTTATAGTTAAGAGTCCAGAATAGCGTTATCTATATTAACCTATTCGCGTTCCCGTTTAAGCTCAGGTTTAAGTTATAGAAGTACTTTAGGCCTATAGGACTAGCGGATCCACTATAATACATTTTTAGGTAACTTTATAATAAAGAACAATAGGCTAGGGTTAGTACTATTACACACCTATACTATAAGGGTGTTGGTGCCGATAAATAATACAGAAAGTAAGCATAGAAGGAAGGTTTATGTCTCTTAAGGGGTTACGCCAGAGGCTAGGATTAATATAGCTATAGGCATTTAATAATATAGAGATTTATATTCCCCTTAGGTATAGAAATTAGAAACACTATTATAACTAACAACGCATACTACCTAGCTTATATAGGGAGTATTTTTAGAGGCTAGTAAGAAAACTGCGCTACCTAAGTGGCCTAATGCAATGTATTACAGTAGAAGACTAATTAGATTATAAATATAGCAATAGCAAGGACTTGGGCCGGCCTTATAGTAATCCTTATTTATTTAAAAGGAATGGTATAAAAAGGGGGAACTGGATTAGTAATAAGTTACTACTAGTAGCGCTATTAATACATCTATTTTAGGAGATAAACCGTCTATGCTCTATTAACGAGTAGCCATATTACATACAACAGCCAACTAGGTAAAGGCGGAAGGGCGGGATAAGGCGGTTTAGTTAATATAGTTAAAGTTTTAAAAACTAGGGAAATAAAAGAGGAGATTATAGGTTAACATATATAAATATAGATGGTTAAAGCGACAGTGCTAGATTATTATATAAAGATAGTTAGTATATATTACCGCCATAGCCGTAGAATAGTTTAACTAATTTTTTAAGTATATACCTAAATATCAAATTATCCTTTATAAACGTTGCCTATACACCATTACCCCTAATTAGATTGGAGGGCATTTGTCTAACTAATATAAGGGAAAAACATCTAAGGAGATAAGGGAAGCCATTATAGGGTTTATTAGGGAGTTAGATAATATTACTTAGATAAAGGATAAAGTTATTTACCTATAAGAGCTTATTAAGGTTATCCTAGGGCTTCCAGTATTCCATAACAGATTTTTATATAAATAGGAAGATAAAGAGGGGATAATATACCCAGATATATATATTTGCTAGACAATTAAAGGCATCTAGAAATATTGCAAGGAAAAATATTAATAGGTAAATTACTAAAAGCAAGGAGGAAATAGCCAGGTAAAATGTTATAAGATAGTAAATAAGATATAGGTAGTAGATTAAGACTACTAGCAATTTTTTATTTAGGAAGAGTAGTAGAGATATTTTTAAGTTATCCAGCAATGGGAGAAAACAGTGCAAGAATTTAATTTAGTTATTAAGCGTACTAAAGCGGAGCTAGATTAGTAAGTAAAAGAGATTAAAAAAGTAAAAGAGAAAAGAGAAATAGAAGGGAATACTAATTAATTTATTATAAACCCATAACTAGAATTTACTGGTTGGGAGGAGTACGTGCGGAAGTATATTTAATAAGAATTAATTAATTTAACACAGCCCACTATTAGGGAAGAGCTAGAAGAGCAGTAGGGAAGGCAAAGGTAGTAGTAGCGACATTATTCTCTAGACCAATTAGTAGAGAGAAAAGGGGATAAAGAGTTAGCAGACGTATATAAAGTAATAAAATAATTAATTAGGCAAGTATTCTAGATATATTAGTTAAATATAATAGGCAGATCTATATTAGAATACATTAATAGATAAAAGGTTAGGGAACGTTTAAATAAGCAACTATTTTACGCAAAGTATAAGGTATAAACAATCCGCAAGTATAGCAATTACTAGGCTAAGATTCTCCAATATTTATAGAGAACGCATATAAAGGCGTAAAGGCCGCAGTATATGCTAACTCTATATTAGGAGGGATGCTTATTTTCCATCTAGTTACTTACTAGCGGAAATAAGGAGGGTAGATTAGATATCTATACTAAAAGGTAGAAAATTAAAAAGGCTTATTTAGTATTTTAAATAGCTATATTTAATTACAAGCTAAAGGTAAGTAAGTATAAAAGCGGCATTATTAGTAGACTAGCGGTAATTGGTTTAGATGCGAATAAGGGCAGATAGTTTAAGGCTTAGAACTTTATACCGGTTTTATTAGCAATTATAACAGTAGCATATACGTTAGTTGGCTATTAGGCGTATATAGTTTAGCAAAGAGAAATATATAGATTATAAAGACAGGGCTTAAAAGCGTATAAAAGTAAGGCAAAGGCACTATCCACCTTTAAGCTAGTAAAAAAGATAGTCTACTAATTTATAATATTAATAATATATAAAAAAGTGCCTACTCCTATAAATTGGGTTTTATATATAAGGATATATAGGTTTAGCATCTAATATAGCATAACTAGGGAAAAGAGGGTAGCATAGAACGGTAATAAGATTTTAATCAAGAAGTAGACCTTTATAGTAGTAGATTTGTAGTTAATAGTTAAGGGACTATACAAAATAGTCTAATTGCAGCTGCTATAGAAATTACTCTTATTAGATATTAATAAGCAAGGTATAGTTTAAGAGGGAACCACGTAACTACTAAATTTAAAGTTAGAGGAGCTGCGTAATAACTATATAGAGATAATAGAAGGCTAGAACTTTCTAAAAGACCCCTATAACCTATTTAAAAAGGACAATAAGAGATAGCTATTTAGATAGGTATTAGCGGAGGAGAAGCTAAAGAAGAAATTTATATATAAAGAATAGAGCAATATAGAGGGTAGTAGAGGCATTCCATAAAAAGATTAAGGCGTGTTTAACTATATACAAGCAGTATAGAGATTTAAGAAGAGACTGTTTATTTTAGTCTATATAACCAGCAGTACACCTATGTAAGGGATAGAGATTATAAGCATCTAGTATAAGAACGGCGTAAACGGTAGAGGCACTAGAGGGGTTTATATTAATAAAGAACTAGTTTCGTTTATAATATTATACTATAAAGGATATAGCGCGAGTAAGAAGGTTAAGATTATCCATTAGTATATACTAAGAGAGGTAAACAAGATAGTTATATATTACCTATAGCTTATCTAGCCATATATAGAGATTTTATAGATACTATATAGAGGGCAGGATAAAATTAAAGCCTTTCTATAGAAGCCAGAGCTAGAAGAATAGTAGAGCAATAGTAAAAATAAAGAGGATAGAGATAAGTGGGAGAAAAGCAATATAGCGGAATAAAGTAATAATAAAGGTAGAGGTAAGGGCGATAGTAAGAGACCCTAAAATATATCTAAATTAAAGCAGAGACTAAGTAATCTAGATAGCTTTTAGGGCTCTAATCACGTATATAGAGTAATATAGTAAGAGATATCTAATAGAATAGACGCGCGAATTTCTATAAGCATTTGGCGGTATGTCTACCTAGCTATATAAAGAGAGATAGCAAGAGATAAGGGCATTATTTAAAACTTAGATTTAGTATATAAGAATAAAGAAAGTGGCAATAAAATAGACAATATATAGAAGAGGCAGTCCGGACATTATAAGCGGACGGAGAAGATAATATATAGAAGACTATTAATAGAATCGCCGTTCTATACTATATTAGAAAGGTAGGAGTTCTAAAAGGTTAGTATAGATTAGCACTATATCCTAAAATTTTAGTTAGCGTAGAAGGAAGAATATATTAATCCAGACACGTAGTAATAAGTATAGGTAGAGTAGAAATAGAAGGAGTTCTAATAATAGAGGGCGTTATATAAAATAGATCTAAAAAGGTAGCTAAAATAGCTAGTAAAACTAAAAGCGAAGTTTTAAGAGCTATAGAGACCTAAATTAGAGGCTATTATATAATAACAGTTATAGGTACTAATTATTATATAAATAGAAGGTGGGAAGAGTATATTTTTTATACTATTAATAGCAAGCATAAGGACTAGGGTAATAATGGTTATTATACCACTAAATTTACTACAAGAGGACTTAAAAGATAGATATAATAAGGTAGGGATTAGCTATATAAAGTAAAACGGGCAGAGGCCGCCCTATTAGGCTAGCATCGTGTTAGCTACACTAGAAGCAGCAATATTAACGGCGTTTAGTAGGTTTATAGACAAAAAAAAAGCAATAAAGCAGCTAGATCGGATTATAATTAATAAATACCATATTATATTAGATTTAGACAATAAATAGCAGCTAGGGATATTAAAACTAGTAAAGATAATAGAAAAGTAGATGCAACTTATATATTTAATAGTAATGCTACTACTAAGGAATAAAATCCTAACGTTAGGTTCCGACTTAGTGTTAAGCAATAAGTAAATTTCCTATATAAAAGTACGGTAAGCAAAGTATATAGGTTATGCAATAAGTGACCTAGTAATTAGTTGCGACTATAAACCTAGATTTTTATAGGCCAATGATATAGAAGCGCTATAGAAGGTTCCCCTGTAATACTATCCTTAAGTAAAGCTTTGCTAGACGTGCTACTTTAATACTTAAAAGTATTACGTCCCCTTAACGTGGCCCTCTGTGATAAATATGGTAATAGACGCGGTAGGGACTTAGCAAAAATTTAAGCAAGGAATACTAAAAATGCCATACAATACCACTAGTAAGTAATAGTAATTTTTTTATATAGGCAAGGTAAAATAAAGCACAGCAAGTTGCGCGTAGGTTTTAGATTTTAAATATCTATTATAGTTAGGTTATTATATTGCTGCAAAGTTGGGGGGTTTAAATAGAAATTCAATTTAGCTTAGCGGTATAGACAGAAATTTAATACGGTTTAGCGTAAGTATTATTCTATATTGCGAAAATTAAAGTATATACCCATACTTAAATAAACATATTGTATTTGTCCTATCTACTATAGTTCTTAACCCACCTCTATTAAAGCTGTACGACTTTTAAAAGCTTATGCTTAATAATATCTATAAGTTTACTAAAGGGCAGGGCTATATAATGTTAAAATTTCTAGCTAAGCAAAAGCACGATTCTAATAGCGACAGTAAGGTTATTATATATAGGTGGTAAGATGTAACGCAATTCATTAATTTCTATAAGAATTTTAGTAGTAGGCGATATTTGGCGTTGCATACTATTTACAATATTTTAGTGCCGACTGTAGAAATCAATTAACGCAGTAGGCCCTGTTGGCGGCTATATAGCACTATGTAACTTATGTATTATAAGGGGTAGTATTTATAGGCCTAGTAGGGCGAAGATTAAACCAGGCCAACTTCCCTTACTTTATTTCTTACGCTCTATACTTTTTATAACTGCAATCCGTTACTTGGTGCAATAATATAGCATATTTAGAATTTCCGTATTTATTATTACCTTATAACAGCACTATCTTTATTAGTATGGCTTCCGCACCTAATTCGCCGCCCTTTTATAGCTTGGATAAGGGGCTAATCTAGACACCCTTTACTATACCTTTGCCCTATAGCTCGCTTTCTAATAGACGTAGTAGTATGCTGGCTAATTAGATATCTTCTGTATTTAATAAGCCCTAGTAATCCTTAATAGATTACTAAGGGCCTACTAGGTAAGGATTTTTTTAAAAATTTACCCTTAGGCTAATAGTTATTGGTCCCCTTTTTAGTTTATAGTAAGTTTTTTACACTATATATTCTTTCTTAGGATGCGCTACTAGCTGCAAACGCCCTACAGACCTTTAGCGCTATATTAAAAGCATCTACTATTTGACGGCCTATTGGTGCCTAGTTACTAGCTGCAGCTATAGTCAAGGAGGCATTATCCAGTATAATAGGACCGTTATTACCAGTAAGTCGTTTAATAGGCGTAATAAGATAGAGGAGCACTTGCAGAAGATATACTAGGGGTTTAATATAGCTGTAATTATCCCACCGACCTATTCTAACACCGTTGCATTAGCCTAAATGGAAGCAACTATATCGCCCACGCTTAATATAGGTGGTATAGGCATATTTAACGCCGTTAAACCTAGTTTAGTTAGTTAACTTAAAAACCCTACCTTTACTTTAAATAACGATGCGGCTTCTAAGCCCTACTATACCTTAGCACCTGCTGCTCCGGACTAGACTTTAGTGTTTTTTTTAGAAAGTAATGGGCTTATTAATCTTAACTTTAACAATTCTATAGTGGATATAGAAGGGTTAGAGCTCGATATTAACTTTAACAATTTTATAGTGGATATAGAAGGGTTAGAGCTTGATTTTAACTTTAATATTTCTATAGTAGATATAGAAGAGTGAAGAAATTAGATTCTATTCTATATTCTATATTAATATAGAGCTTTTGTATATGTACTAAAGTAATGACTTCTTGTAATATAGTAACTCCACACACCCTAATCGCGGTACTACTGTCGCATTTACAAGCCTTATATAATAATAATGTTGTTATTTTAACCTTTATAATTATAATAAGCTTATTTTTAGGGCGTTATAGGCGTTGCGGGCGTTATTGTAACTCTATAGCTCCTATAGGAGGTAGGTAAAGGTGTAGAAAGAGTTAATTATAAAGAGGGCATTAGCTAAGAAGGAGGCTCTATTACTACGCTAAAAGTAGAGAGTCGATAGAGGCCTAGTGGTAGAGAGGGGCTTATTTAAATCGCTTACCGATATTAGTTATATATTATGCAAAGTTAAATTTAGAGCCTTATTATGGAGCCTTGCCAAATAATCGACTTAATTACAGGTTTAAATGAGCTATAGTAGTAGCCGCCACTAATTATAAAATAGGTAATACTAGGGGACGCACGGATTAACAATTAGGTAAATATTAGGCCGTGTGTATTATATCTCCCATTAAGGACGGTAATTAGAATAATATATCTCCGGTCTTATAATATATCCCTTATAACTATATATTATAATAGGCTCTTAATATGGTAAAATTAAGTCCTTTAATCTAAAAGTATATATAATTTTTGGAAAAGGGTTTTATAAAAAGTGTATTTGGTATATATAACTTATTAAATAGGTAGGGAAGAAATATGTTTAATAGGTAAGAAAGAAACGTATTTAGTAGGTAAGAAAGAAATATATTTAATAGGTAAGGAAGGAACATATTTAATAGGTAGGGGAGAAATATACTTAATAGTTAGTATAGTATAACGCTTAAACAGCTAGACTACTTTAGAAAGGTATATTTCCTATAGTTAATTATTACTTAGATGTTTAATAGGAAGATAGCTATACGGCAGCTAGCGGCCTATTAAGGTATTTTATATAAAGTGCTCTATTAGTTAACCAAACTTAATGGCGTCTAGGTAAAAGCGGATAATAAGGTTAAGAAACACTTTAAATATAACTAATAAGAGGCGCTCTACAAAAGAATTAGGTAGTTTAGATATAGGAATAAGAGTAAGAATACTAGAACTAAGCGTCTCCCGTATATAATACTATTGGTGGCCCTTAGCAAGACACTTTATAAAGTAGCGCTATTACTTAGTAGATGGAGCAGACGAGTTAACTAGTAATAAAGAAGGTATATTAGTAGATAGGTAGAGTGCGTTAAAGAGCTACTTTTTAATAAAAGAGGCGTTGCTAACACCTCTATACCATGTGGTTAATAATGTATGGTCTAGAAGTGCTTCTACATTTTAATAACAGTTGTAAAGGTATATAAGGTAATAGTAATAAAGAATATCTTAAAGTATCCTGGTTGCTTTAATGGTGGCAAGGTTAAAGAAAGCCTTTTAGAAACTAGATAGGGTGGTATTTATATTCTAGCTGGTAGAGGTAAAAGTAATTAAGGACTGCGATAATATAATCTAGAGGTTTAAATCTATAGTGCAATTTTTTTGCCAGTAGGCGAGTACGGCCTTTAGGTTCTTAATAGCTTTCCTATTAGTAATAGCGCTCGCCCTATAGACTAAGGCGGACGCCTCTTGTCTACTAATTCCTATATAGTTAGGCTGTTTGGCTAGCTAGGCGAGTTTCATTCCATTTTCCTATATATATATATACTGCAGGTCATCCTCTTCCTCGGTTATAAAGATGTCGGAAAGTATATTTTTTAACCTTTTACGCCTTTCCCTTTCTTTACGCCTGTTTATATTACTAACAGTTATAATATACTCTAGCTCTAGTGCAGCTGTATAATTCCTCGCACGCTTAGCAGGCAGTTAAAATAAAGAAGCATTAAATATAGGCCTTTTATCTCTATAGCTGGCGCTCTTGTTGCTTATATTCCGTGGGCTGTTTAGACCATAGTCTATAATATTAGCTATAGACTAAAAGTGTATTAGGCTACTATAGTTGCTATTATCCTTGCTTTGCGGTTAAGAGTCCAAAATAGTATTATCTAGGTTAATGGGCTTATGTCCTTATTTAAGCTTAGGTTTAAGTTGTGGAAAGACTTTAGGTCTATAGGACTAGCAGATCTACTATAAGGCATCTTTAGGTAACTTTATAATAAAGAATAAGAGGCTAGGGTTAGTGCTATTATATACCTAGACTATGGGGGTGTTAGTGCTAATAAATAGTATAGGAAGCAAATATAGAAGGAAGGTTTATATCTCTTAGGGGGTTATACCTAAGGCTAGAATTAATGCAGGCATAGGTATTTAATTATATAGAGATAGGAGATAGCTTAGAGTAGAAAATAGCATTAAGCTAAGCTTGGGCTAAAGCTTAGGTGGTAGGCATTATATCCCCCCTTAAGGACGGAGATTAAAAGCTATACCTTTTACGTTTTAAAGGCTCCCTATTACTTAAGTTATAATCTATAATAAGTACGCCGAATGTCTTGTATAGGAAAATAAGATTTAATAAATATAGAGTATTATTATCGCGTAGCTAAGGTTGGCTTATCTAAACCTAATAAGTTACTAAATCTCTAGAGGCTCTTATAACCAGCTTATACCAGGATCCTACTAGTATATATATAGGAACGCGAGGAATATGGCTATATACTATAGAGAATAACATAATAGTGGACGTGGATTTTCGCGGGCCAATGGTATAGAAGCGCTATAGAAGGTTCCCCTACAACGCTATCTTTAAGCAAAGCTTTATTAGACATAATGCCTTAATATTTAAAAGTACTGTGTCCCCTTAGCATAACGCTCTGCGTTAAATACGGCAGCTGCTATACTAGTGCAAATATAGCGCGATACCTTATATAGTCACATTCCCTTAAAGCTAGGCGGGTTAGGGAAATTCTAGGATTTATTAAAAGTATAGGTCCAATTGTATTATGCCCTAGCGATATACTAAGGCCGGCATATAAAGGAAGGCCTATTAGTGGTCTCCCTATCTATAATAGCTACAGCTATAATGCGGCAGACTATAACTTTCTTACGGTTAATATAGACTCTATTAAGTAGCACTGCTTTAAGTTATATAACTGGAAGTATAAGCTTAATAAGAGTATCCCCTACTAGGCGACTAAGCTATAAATACTATAGGCTAAGACACAGCATATTAAGTACTTTATTATTATCCCTCTAGATTAGAGCAGCAGCAGTAGTAATAGTAATAGTGCTATTAGCAGTAGCAAGACGGCTTTGCTTAGTGCTATAAAAGTAAAAAGCGGTTAGAATGCATTGCAGATCCAGTTTAAAGAAGTATAGAATAAAAGAGTAGAGCGCTATAGCTAGGTATAAGTGCTAGCGCATATTTTAGAAATTACGTCATAGCTAAAGTTAACTGGATATTATATTTACCTTATAGAATTAAATATAGAAGATCTGCCTTAATCCTATAAGCTTCTAGATGCTTAAGATAAATAGCTACTAGCTACAGTTTGCGCTAGTATAGAGAGGGTACTGCGGAAGGTAATAGGGATTATAGAGGATAATATACTATATAAGAATTGGCGGCTAAATTGGCTTAATGCTAAGCTACTAAATATATTTCGTGGGGCTAAAATGTTATAAGATCTAATTAAACCGTTATAGAATAAGCATTTAGCAAATACGTATATCTAAATATGGCAGAAGCTAACATGTTACTTTTACTATATAAAGAATGGTGAATACTTACGCAAGGATTTATTTCGACCTATAGAGAGGCAGCTTAAGTATGCTAGTAATGTAATAGAGGCGGCAAATAAGGTAAAGCTAAGGGAAGAGCAGAATAAAGGAGAGAATAGAAAAGAAAGTAGAGCAGGAACCAAAGAAGCTATAAATAAGCTAGATAATCTTACCCTAGAACTTAGCCTTACCTTTATTTAATAGCGGCTTAATATAAGGGCGTTTAATTTACTAATGGTCTTGTTTACCGCTGTCCTTATATAGAACAGTAAAGAACGCAGCTAAATAAAGATTGGCTACTATATATTGTACCTATTATATCTAATCTATAACAGTTAGCTGATTATATTTTAGTATTGTCTTAATACTCTTAATACGGGCAAGGTAGAAGATCTTAGTGGGTATTTAGTTAGTATACAAGACTAATAGCTACTTAATAATAGTCTAGGCCCAATTAGTAAACTACTTATAACTTAACTGCTAGGTTCTAGGATCGCGTAGAATATAATCAGCTAAGCATATATCTATTAGCACAGTAATAAGCAAACTATAGTATATAAGGATATAAAATTTACTATAACCAACTTATATAATCTTATTAAGTAGGAGCTAGTAGCTGCGCGCAAAATATTCTACCAAGACTTATATTTTGGGTTGGAAAACGTCCCTATATATAAGGTTTATAAGTTATTAGATAATTAGGACTTATTTTAGCTAAGCAGCTCTTTCCTTATAAATAGCCGCAATAAGAAGCACTTAGGCGGCAGTAATAGATAGTTACTAGATAATTTAAGGCTATAGCTAGATATTTTTAAACTACTTATATTAAAGAAGGTAGATAGAGAATAGTAGGTATCTAGTAACACTGCCTACTAATATAAATGCGCGGTCTAACGTTTTCTGGAGTATATAATAGTCTATATCTATATTAGTTTGGGCTAGCCAGTAAGAAAACCTAAGTTTTTAGGCACTAGGTAGTATAATAAATAAGTAGATAAGTAAAACTTATTTATCTATAATAGCTATCTACTCTTTATATTAACCTACTATAAGTCGCTGAATTAGACCAATGCTTATAGGTAGCTAGTTTAATTCCTACTTCCTAAAGTTAATAAGCTAATGGTGTAGTATATAGTCCTAATCCTCTCCTTTTATATCTGGCTTAAGGAGGAAGTTTTTATTCTAGAAGATATATCTAAGTACCTATAGTCCTAAGGCAAAGATATATGGACAAAGGATAAAATAATAAGGGTGCTAGTATTAGAGACTAAAGTAACTATCTTAATAGTAATTAACGCGTAAAAATAGCGGTAGATGGCTATAGGGATTGGAATAAAAAAGTTTACTAGGCTAGATTATTAGCTAGACCTTAACCTACCTAAAGATATTAATAATCCAGATAACGGACCTAGTAGCGGCCGCGGCGGCTATATAATGCCGGAAGTGTTTTATTAGCAGGCGTTATATAGGCCCTATACCAGAAACCAAGTATATAGAGGAATAGTTAATTTTCGTAATAGGCTTACTAACGCTAGGCTTTAGGAGTATCTTTAAGCAAGTTAGATATAGTATAGGCTATATAGAGATCTAGTTTAAACAACGGCTAAAGGAATAAGGCAGAATAGGATAGTAAATAAGTATTACTAGGAAGGATCTAAAGCGGACGCACTTAATACTCCCCTAGCAAAGAGGATTGCGTATAGGAAGGCTCTACTACGCCACAGACATTATTAAATAATAGAGGAGGTGGTAGCGGCGCTTTAAAATCTCTATAGTCCCCAAGCGCAGTATAAATTAGCTAAGCAGGAAGAAGCAATATAGGTAATATTAAACGGCGTAGGACAAGTTATTACTATCTTAGGTACTAGAAAAGAGAAAAGCCTTTTATTTATACTTCTATTAATGCTCCCTAGCGTAGGTATAACGGTAGTAATGCTTCCCCTAATTAGCTTAAAGCATAATATAATACAGCGGCTTAACTACATAGGGCTTAGGTATAAGGTATAGGAATATATAGAAGATAAAAAAGTTAGATATCTATTAGTATTTATATTAGTTAATAAGGCGGTTAGCGTTACATTCCGCTCCTATCTTAACCAGCTTAAAGCCGGGAATAGGCTTAATAGGGTAATTTTTAATAAAAGTTACCTAGCTATAACTACATCTTAATACTAGCCTAAGATAAAGCTGGTTAAATATCTAAGAGGCCTATAGTATTAGTTTATTTATTTTATAGCTATATTGCCGCTAACGATAGTTAATCGGTTTAAGTAGGCGATACTATTATACCAGCCTTATATAATCCGGTCTTTAACGTTGCGTATAGATCTAGAATACTAGGTTAGGCGGAGCAGTATTATAAGGTTATAAGATTTTGCCCTAGCAGAAATAAGAGCTACGCTATAGGAGAGTTGGTTTATTTAAGAGTAAGGGGCGCGCTATATTATATATACTACGATAAGACCAGAGGCAGATAAGGTTATAGAAAGGCTATAGTATCTTATATACTACTTAGATTCCGGCATAGATAAGGAAAAAGCTTTAGCTCTGGCTAAATAGGTCGCTAAGGAGTCCCAGGTAATAGTTGCTATAGGCATATTTAGCCCTAGAATAAACCACGCTTATATACAGGCGGTCTTTCATATTAAGGCTCTTATAAGTGTAATAGATTTTACACAGAAAGCAAAATAGGCAGAAAGAGATAATAAAGGTAGGATTTCTTGTATTTTCTTACTAAAAAACTAAAAAGCGGTGGATATTGGGCTAGTAGGTAAGCTCTTACTAGATAAAATAAAGGTTATATAGCGGTACCTAGATAATCCGCGGTATTAGTTACTACTGCTTAGTATCTTCCTTAATAAAGTACCGCAGACGTATAAAGGCGAGAGTATATTATATAACTAGTGTAGAGAGCTAGGCATTCTGGTTAGCGCTAATAAGGTTAAGCTAGCGGCGGCTAGTAAATTAAGGGAGGATAATATAGAAATATTAAAAGGGGTGGACAAGTCTAAAAGTTCTAGCAGCGTAGAGAACTTAGAGGTAGGAAGCTAGCTACTAAAGCAGCATATACGCAATTAAGAGCGTTACTTATAACGGTATATTAGCAACCTAAAGCTGCTTAAAGGCAGCTGCTTACTCTACTAGTTAGTAGACTTAGTAGATCTAAGTATATTAAAAACGGTATAGGGAGCAGACTATACATTAAAAAAGTGTTAGTTAGTAGGTAAGTAGAGGTTCTTTAACTCTAAACATACAACTATAGAAGAGGGTTAATAGCGGTTTTCTACAGAACAGAGGCGATATAAGGGGTGGCTATTAACATATATTTTATGCTTTAAGTATAGGAACCCGCAGACAATTTGCGTAATATAGGGTAAAGGTTAATGTAAGTATACTAATACATTAATACCGGCTTATTAGGGCGCGTATTAGCGGGAGATATAGTATAGGCAAGTTCTAAAACAGCTAGCAGGATGTAATTTTAAAGACGAGCTTAAGTATATACTATAGTTAGGAGAGGAGCGGGAGGTATATGGGCAGAAGGCTTATAATATAATGTTTATTAGCAACTAAGTAATAATAGATATTTTAAGCGGGCTATAGTTTTTTTTTATATAAAAAAAAGCCATTTTTCTATATTAGAGTGATATAATTAGGGTTTTTTTTTTAAGTATATTAAAATAGTATATTTAGATGTTAAAATTAAGTTCTTTTGGCCCTATATTTACTATAACGTCTACTATAACTAACTAGCTGTTATTTTCTACTAGTAGTATAATAGGTAGGAGGCTCGCTTAATTTTAATTTTTATAATACTTTTAAAAAGAGTAAGTAAGTATTTAGTATACCTACTAGATATATTACATAGAATAATATATAGAGCCTATTATAGGACTTGCCTATAATACCCTTTTTTTTACTACTTTTTACCTTAATCTACTATTTTCTGCTGTCTCTACCGCTAGAAGTTACTGTTAGCGACTTAGTTAATTAAGGTATAAGTACAGTAAGAGGGACGTATAAGCCTATATAATTAGATTATCTATAAACAAGAATCTAAAGCTAAAGAAAAGAAAAGAAAAAGATAAGTAGTAATATAAGGAGTTATATACAATCCCTAGTTATATAAGAGTTATATAAACTCTATATCTACTATAATGTTTACTATAACTGCCGCTTTCTACTAGTGCCATAATAGTTACCTACTAGCGACTTTAAGGAACGTTAACTGGTCGCGGGCATTATATTATATATAAGGACTATTTCTTAGAAGGCTTATTAAATATTACCTTATATATTACTAGTGTAAGTTATCTAATTAGCTCGCTGTTACGGCACTAGCAGAAAGCGGCAGTTATAGTAAACGTTATAGTAGACATAGGGCTTATATAACGCTTATATAACTAAGGGATTATATATAACTCCTTATATTACTACTTATCTTTTCCTTCCCTCTTCTTTAGCTTTAGATTTTTGTTTATAGACAATCTAATTATATAGGCTTATATACATTCTTACTATACTTATGCCTTAATTAACTGAGTCGCTAACAGGGGTTAAGGTTTGGAAAGAGGAAAGGGAAAAATAAGGTAGAAGGAGATATAAAGATTATATATGGCATAGATAGGGCTAAAAAGGAATATTAAAAGAATAAGAAGGTATATAAGGTTAAGTTTAGCTACAATATAGGTAGGAATAAGTAGTATGCTATTAATATAATAGAGGACCTACTAAAGACTAAGCAGGATTAGTAGATTAGTTAGATTAAATACTAACCTAACTAAGTATAGAACTTTATAGAGGTTTTATTTATATAGGGTTAGACTTATATTTAAAAATTTTTTTTTTTTACCTAAATAGAACTCTTATTGTTAACTTAAAGTAATATTAAGCTATTGCTAATATTGGTTAAATATACTTTTAGATAAGCTTTATTTAATTTTTATATTCTCTATCCTCTATTATACTATACTAAACTAGATAGCTAGACGGAAATTTAATTTAGCTTAGTAGTATTAATAGAAATTTAATGCGTCCTAGCGGCGTTAGCAGAAATTTAATACGGTTTAGTATAAGCTTTATTATATCTAAATTAAACCTCTTTTTATAGACGCCCCGCCTTTTGGGAGACCCTTCTACCTTTAAGATAAATATTAACTAAGCTATTTTATCCCTGTAATATATTCTTAGTTACTTACCTCTTCTATAATAGTCGACTAGTAATATAACAGCTAATTTAGAAATTTATTTAGAATAAAAGGTTATAAAGCGCATGCGTATAAAGTACTATATAAGGGTTATTATATTTAATAGACTTTTATAAATTAAAAAGCTACCTACTAATTATCTAGAAAATAAATACTACTAGCAAAATAAAAAAGACTACTAGGTATCTATTAAGAAAGTAAGTAATTAGGGAATAGGTAATATAAGTAGTAGAAGAAGAGCCACCAAACTCTACTTCTAGGACTTAAAATCACCAATATCTTACTTAAGGATAATATTAGTATTAGTTTTAATAATACTATATACCCAGTCTAATACGCTCTACTCCCTACGTTAAACTATTAAAAAGTTGGCTAGAGCCTACACTATGCCGTTAAACTAGTGGCTGTACTAGCTAACTACTCTACTAGCGCGACAGTTTATATAATATTAAAAGGCAAGCTATATCTAGCGCTTATATATCCTATCTAGACTATACTCTATGCCCCTCTTTACTAGAATTATTATAAGGTGAGGCTCTGCGAACGCTGGTATATATAAGATACCACAGTATGCCCAGCCTAATATTATATATAGAGAGTAGTTGGGATGTCCAAGACAATATTTATTAGAGAAGACGCAGAACCTTACGCTACTAGCATTAAAGGTAAGGGTTTTACTATATAGCGTATTATAAGGGGAGAGCTATATAAAAAGGGAAGTTAGTAGGTACATATTTAAAAATAGTACGAAATTAGTTAAAATTAAACTAACCTATATTATAAGTGCTTCTTAGAAAATGTAATTAAGTTCTATACCTATAGGACATCCTACTAACTACCACAAATTTAAGCGAATAGTAGTAGGAAAGGGTATTATAGATTGCGGACTATTTTATAATGCTATAAGAATAACTTAGGTGTCCTAAAAAGTAACTATTTTCTTAAGCTACTAAGCATATTAGCTTTAGCTATATAAGTTATTTAAATACTAGCATACCTATTAAATATTTATAAAGGTAATATTATAGCCTAAATTATTATATAAGTAGACAAACTTATTCTCTGTGGCACTTAGACGCTGTTATAGCAGCTATTAACTAAGTATAAGTATTAGAGCGTAACGCTCTACCTAAGTAGGTAGGGTAGGAGGAGTAGTGCTTATTATAGTAGTTATATATAGCACTAATAATACCGTATATATATTAGCAAGAGCATCTATTTATATATAGTAAGAAGAGGGCAAAGCACGCAACTAAGGTAAGTAGTAAGGTAGAGGTATGCAATAAGAACTAGGTAATAGGAAATAATTAATAACCTATATTGCAATAGTAATAGTAATGGATATTTAACAGCTAGCGGAGAAGAGAAAGCGTTAGTAAAGTAAAGTATAGGTTAGCAGTTGGCTTAATATAGATATAAAGGGTCTAGTTACTTATAATAGGCTTAAATAGCTAGTATATACTAATAAGCAAAGCTTTGCTTAGATAGATAGTGTTAGAGGAGGCAGTGCCTAAAGCAGTAAAAGAGAAAGATAGATAAGGTAGATAATATAAGAAAGGGTAGAGAAATTTAAATAAAAGCTAATATATAGTAGAAGGTAAAGAAGTCTTAGTACATAAATAAATAAGTTTAATTAAAGTAAAGTTATTGCTTATAAGCTACTAACTCCTATATATTTAGAGCCTAGTAAATTTTTAATATCGCAATAGATTAAGGATAATAGGAAGTATATATATTTACTTTATAGTCTAATTCCTAATAGAAAAAAGCCCCTTTAGAGAGGAGAAGAAAGCCCCCTAAAATATACCTAGATAGGTACTTAGCAAACGCTAGATATAAGGTAAAAAATTCTAACTAGGGTAAAAAAAGAAGGAGTAAAGTCTAAGCTTAATTTATATATTAGGAAAATAGAGAGGGGAAAAAAAGGGGAGGAGTAATAAAGCACACTATTTAGTAGTGGTGTAGAGAATAGTAATTACTATAACGTTCTTATACCTAATAAACACTAGCCAGCTATACTACGTCTATATCTCCGCTTATAAAGCTTAAATCCGGCCTTATAAATACTTTATTAAGAATAAGTTTATTATCTCTCCGCTGCTAAAGTGCTAGGTAGCCTATACCTTTCTTACCCTACTTAAGTGCTCTACCTACTTGTTTTTAAAAATGGGCGTAACGCCCTTATTCTTAGTGTAGAAGTTAGTTATAGAGATAATATTAAGCCTGCACCTAGTAGCTTAGCGGCGTACCTATACTTAGCATTCGTCCTAGAGGAAGTTAGGTATATACTTTTACTATATAATAGCGCCCTAGCCGTAAACCTCTATTCTATTAACTATATAGGTGGCCACCAGCGCTTCTAGGGTCTAGAGGGAGGAGCACTTAGTACCTTTAGCAGTAGGGAAATCTAGGTATAGGACTTAAAGGTTTAAATATACCACTATTCTTCCTCTAGGCTGCAGCCAGCTCTTTTAAAGGTATAGGGACTTATCTTACTTATCCTAGGGCAGTATATTAAACACCTATAAAGCTATAATAACATTAAAACTGGTGCGGCCTTATAGTAGCTAGGACCTTAGTATACTAAAGGCCTATAGATCTATAATATCCCCGTAGGTAAGCCTAATAAGTTTGCTTTAATTATTTATACTACTAGGCAGCCTAAAGCCAGCATTACAGATATTAGTTTTAGTAATGTTTTTTAAAAGCTCCCTATAGATATTAACGCTAATATAGGTCCCTAAACCGACCTACTATTTAGCCTTTAAGAGGACTTAGGTGGAACCCGTCCCTAAGTCTAAAATATATTCTCCTAGGATAGGCGCCGCAATATTAATAAACTGCGTAACATCTCGACAATATATATAGTAGATGGCGTTATATAAATACGCAAAGGGTGCGAATATAGCTATAGCATTAGCGGTACTAGCAAGGCGAGGTATAGTAGAGAAAAGAGGATTATATCTATTTAAGTATTAGTATGGGCGGTAATATAGAACTAGCGTAAGCAGGCTTTAGCACATGGTAGACTTACTTTATAATTATAGAACGATGGAATTAGGCTAATTCGTTTGAAATACCTATATAAAGGGATGCTAAGAGATTAGGCGAACGACCTAATTCCTTTAAAATATAGGGGCTGATTCGTTTAGGGTTTCTAGGCTTAAATATTTCCGAAACTTATATAAATGGTAAAAGAGAGAAATTGCTACCCCTTAGTATATTTAGATTAATAAAAACCCTATTAGATAGGTTGCAAAGTTAGGGTTAGTTAGGGTAATATTAGTGTTTACGCAGTAAGCACTAATATATATCCTGGTCGCAAAGCTTACCTAGCATATATAAAAAAAAATTATAGTACTAGCTTTTAAAGCGCCAACCGCCTAAATTACAGCCGCTATAACTTAACGTATATAAGATTTTTAGAAAGGCTTTTATAAAATGTGTATTTATCGCATATATCTATCTAAAATTAATCCTACTAACTCATTAAATATTAAACGCGCAGGTTAAGGCGAGCATAATTATAGTATATTAAGTGTATTAAAGAGTAATTTATTAAACTATCTAAGTAGGAGGTTAAGATAAAAGGTTAATAATAACTAAGTCACGTGATGTAATATTAGGTAAAAATAACATTAAATAGGTAAAGAAATATCCTTAATAGCTAGTGTAGGATAACGCTTAAACAGCTAGACTATATTAGAAAGATGCATTTCCTACAGTTAATTATTACTTATATCTTCGATTAGAAGATGGCTCTAAGGCGGCTAGCAGCCTATTAAGGCATTTTATATAAAGTACTCTATCAGTTAACCAAACTTGATAGCGTCTGGGTAGAATCGCTTAATAAGGTTAAGGAATACCTTAAATACAGCTAATAAGAGCCGCTTAATAAAAGAATAAGGTACTTTAAATGTAGGAATAAGAGTAAGGATACCAGAACTAAGTGTCTCCTATATATAATACTATCGGTGGCCCTTAATAAGACACTTTGTAAAGTAGCGCTATTACTTGCTAGATGGAGCTAAGGAGTCGGCCAGCGATAAAGAAGGCATATTGGTAGATAGGTAGAGTACGTTAAAGAGCTGGTTCTTAACTAAAGAGGCGTTACTAACACCTCTACCCTATATACTTAATGGCGTACGGTCTAGAAGTACTTCCGCATTTTAATAACAGTTATAGAGGTGTATAAGATAATAGTAATAGAGAATATCTTAAAGTATCCCAGTTACTTTAATGGTGGCAAGGTTAAAGAAAGCCTTTCGGAAACCTAATAGCGCGATATTTATGTTTTGGCTACTAGAGCTAAAAGTAACTAAGGACTATAATAATAGTTAGGGAGCAGTCTAGCAGTTTAAATCTATAGTGCCGTTTTTTCGCTAGTAGGTGAGTATGGCCTTTACGTTTTTAACAGCCTCTCTATTGCTAATAGCGCTTGCCCTATAGACTAACGCAGATGCCTCTTGTCTACCCATTCCTATATAGCTAGGCTGTTTGGCTAGCTAGGCAAGCTTCCTTCCGTTCTCCCGTATATATATATCCTATATATTATCCTCCTCCTTAGTTATAAATACCTCTAAAAGTATATTTTCTAACCTTCTACGCCTTTCCCTTTTTTTACACCTATTTATATTACTGATGGTTATAACGTACTCTAGCTCTAATGCAGCTGTGTAGTCCTAAGCACGCTTAATAGGCGGTTAAGATAAAAAAGAAGCATTAAATATAGGCCTTTTATCTCTATAATAGGCGCTCTCGCCGCTTATATCCGGACTATTGTTAATAATATTAGCCGTAGACCAAACCTATACCGGGTTACTATAGTCGCTATTATCCTTACTTTGTGGTTAAGAGTCTAGAATAATATTATCTATGTTAACCCATTCGCGTTCCCGTTTAAGCTTAGGTTTAAGTTATGGAAGCACTTTAGGCCTATAGGACTAGCGGATCCACTGTAATACATCTTTAGGTAACTTTGTAATAAAGAATAATAGGCTAGGGTTAGCGCTATCGCGCACCTATACTGCGGGGGTATCAGTGCTAATAAACAATATAGGAAGTAAGCGTAGAAGGAAGGTTCGCGTTTCTTAAGGGGTTATACTGGAGGCTAGGATTAATATAGCTATAGGTATTTAATAATATAGAGATTTGCATTCCCCTTAGACACGGAAATTAGAAATACTATTATAACTAATAATATACACCACCTAGCTTATATAGGGAGTATTTTTAGAAGCTAGTAAGAAAACCACGCTACCTAAGTGGCCTAATATAATGTATTACAGTAGAAGACCAATCGGATTATAAATATAGTAATAGTAAGGACTTGGGCCGGCCTTATAGTGATCCTTATTTAGGAGGAATGGTATAAAAAGGGGAAACTAGACTAGTAATAAGTCACTACTAGTAGCGCTATTAATACGTCTGTTTTAGGAGATAAACCGTCTGTGCTTTATTAACGAGCAGCTATATTATACGCAACAGCCAACTAGATAAAGGCGGAAGGGCAAAATAAAGCGGTTTAGTTAATATAGTTAAAGTTAAGTAGAACTAGGGAAATAAAAGAGGAGATTATAGGTTAATATATATAGATACAGACGGTTAAAGCAATAGTGCTAGATTATTACATAAAGATAATTAGTATGTATTGCCGCTATAGCCGCGGAATAGTTTAACCGATTTTTTAAGTATATACCTAAATATTGAATTATCCTTTACAAACGTTACCCATACGCCATTACCCTTAATTAGATTGGAGGGCATTTGTCTAACTAATATAAGGGAAAAATATCTAGGGAGACAAGGGAAGCTATTATAGGGTTTATTAGGGAGTTGGACAATGTTACTTAGATAAAGGACAAAGTTATTTACCTATAAGAGCTTATTAAGGTTATCCTAGGGCTTCTAGTATTCTATAACGGATTTTTATATAAATAGGAAGGCAAAGAGGGAATAATATACCTAGATATATATATTTGCTAGACAATTAAAGGCATCTAGGAACATTACAAGGAAAAACATTAGTAGGTAAATTACTAAAAGTAAGGAGGAAACAGCTGGGTAAAATATTATAAGATAGTAAATAAGATATAGGTAGCGGATTAAGACTACTAGCGATTTTTCATTTAGGGAAAGTAGTAGAGATATTTTTAAGTTGTCTAGTAATGGGAGAGAACGGCGTAAGAATTTAATCTAGTTATTAAGCGTGCTAAAGCAAAGCTAGATTGGCAAGTAAAAGAGATTAAAGAAGTAAGAAAGAAAAGAGAAATAGAAGGGAATATTAATCGATTTATTATAAACCCGTAGCTAGAATTTACTAATTGGGAGGAGCATATGCGGAAGTATATTTAATAAAAATTAATTGATTTAATATAGCCCGCTATTAGGGAAGAGCTAGAAGAGTAATAGGGGAGATAATAGTAGTAGTATCATTCTCTAGACTAATTAGTGGAGAGAGAAGGGGATAAAGGGTTAGTAGACGCGTATAAAGCAACAAAACGATTAATTAGGCGAGCGTTCCAGATATATTAGTTAAATATAATAGGCAGATCTACGTTGGAATACATTAATAGATAAAAGGTTAGGGAACGTTTAAATAAGTAACTATTTTACGCAAAGCATAAGGTATAAACAATCCGTAAGTATAGTAACCACTAGGCTAAGATTCTCCAATATTTATAGAGAACATATACAAAGGCTAAAAGGCTACAGTATACGCTAACTCCGCGTTAGGAGGGATGCTTATTTTCTATTTAGTCACTTACTAGCGGAAATAAGGAGGGTAGATTAGACGTCTATACTAAAAGGCAAAAGATTAAAAAGGCTTGTTTAGCGTTTTAGATAGCTATATTTAACTATAAGCTAAAGTTAAGTAAGTATAAAAGCGGCATTATTAGCGGACTGGCGGTAATTAGTTTAAACATAAATAAGGGCGGATAGTTTAAGGCTTAGAACTTTATACCAGTTTTATTAGCGATTATAATAGTAGCATACGCGTTAGTTGGCTATTAGGCGCATATAGTTTAGCAAAAAGAAATATATAGATTATAGAGATAGGGCTTAAAAGCGTATAAGAGTAAAGTAAAGGCGCTATCTACTTTTAAGCTAGTAAAACGGATAGTCCACTAATTTATAACATTAATAATATATAGAGGAATGCCTACTCCTATAGATTGGGTTTTGCATATAAGGATATATAGGTTTAGCATCCAATACAGTATAACTAGGGAAGGAAGGGTAGCGTAAAATAGTAATAAAATTTTAATTAAGAAGCAGACCTTTACGCTAGTTAATTTATAGTTAATAGTTAAGGGACTGTATAAAATAGTCCAATTACAGCTATTATAGGAATTACTTTTATTAGATATTGATAAGCAAGGCACTATCTAAGAGGGGACCATATAACTACCGGATTTAAAGTTGGAGGAGCTACGTAATAACTATATAGAGATAATAGAAGGCTAGAACTTCCTAAAAGACCCCTATAACCCGTTTAAAGAGGACGATAAAAGATAGCTATTTAAATAGGTATTAGCAGAGGAGAAGCCGAAGAAGAAATTTATATATAAAAAATGGAGCGATATAGAGGGCAATAGAGGTATTCTGTAGAAAGATTAAGGTATATTTAACTATATACAGGCCATACGGAGATTTAAGAAAAGACTATTTGTTTTAGTCTATATAACAGGCAGTATACTAGCGTAAGGGACGGAGATTGTAAGTATCCAGTATAAAAACAGTGTAAACGGTAGAGGTACTAGAGGGGTTTATATTAACAAAGGACTAGTTTTATTTGTAATGTTATACTATAAAGGATATAGCGCGAGCAAGAAGGTTAAGATTATCTATTAGTATATACTAAGAGAGGTAAGCGAGATAGTTATATATTACCTATAGCTTATTTAGCCATATATAGAGATTTTACAGATGCTATATAGAGGGTAGGATGAAATTAAAGCCTTTCTATAGAAGCCGGAGCTGGAAGAACGGTAGAGTAATAGTAAGGATAAAGAGGATAGAGATAACTAGGAGAAAACTAACATAGCAAAATAAAGCGATAATAAAGGTAGAGGTAAGGGCGATAGTAAAAAAGCCTAGGATATATCTAAATTAGAGGAAAGAGTAAGTAATTTAGACGGCTTTTAAGGCTCTAATTGCATACATAGAGTAATATAGTGAGAGACATCCGATAGAATAGACGCGTAAATTTCTATAAGTATTTGGCGGCATGTCTACCCAGCTATATAGAGAGAGATGGCGAGGGATAAGGGCATCCTTTAGAACTTAGATTTGGTATATAAGAATAGAGAGAGCGGCGACAAGACGGACAATATATAGGAGAGGCAGTCCGGACATTATAAGTGGATAGAGGAGATAATATATAGAAAACTATTAATAGAATCGCCGTTCTATACTATGTTATAAAGGCAGGAGTTCTAAAAGGTTAGTGCGGATTAGCACTATATCCTAGGATTTTAGTTGGCGTAGAAGGAAGACTATATTAATTTAAACACGCGGTAATAGGTATAGGTAGAGTAGGAATAGGAGGAGTTCTAGTAATAGAGGGTATTATATAAGATAGATCTAAAAAGGCAGCTAAAATAGCTAGTAAGACTAGAAGCAGAGTTTTAAGGGCTATAGAGAGCTAGACTAGAGGCTATTATATAACAACAGTTACAGGTGCTAATTATTATACAGATAAGAGGTAGGAAGAGTATATTTTTTATACTACTAGCGGCGAGCATAAGAACTAGGGTAATAATCGTTATTATACTACTAAATTTACTGCAAGGGGACTTAAAAGATAGATATAATAAGGCAAGAATTAGCTACGCGGAGTAGGACGGGCAAAGGCCGCCCTATTAGGCTAGTATTGTGTTAGCCACGCTAAAAGCAGTAGTATTAATAGCGTTTAGTAGGTTTATTAATAAAAAGAGAGTAATAAAGCAGCTAGATCGGATTATAATTAATAAGTGCTATATTATATTAGATTTAGATAATAAATAGTAGCTAGGGATATTAAAGCTAATAGAGATAATAAAAAAGTAGACGTAACTTGTGTATTTAATAGCGACGCTACTACTAAGGAATGAAATCCAATTCTATAAAGTGATGGGATTGGATAGGAAAGATATAGTTAAGTTTTAGGAAAAGATAATAAAAACAAATATAGAATATTAGGTACAGTTATATAAACAGGGGCGGGAAGATGATAAGGTATAGTCGCTAGTAGAGAAGAAGAAAAAGTAGTATCCTATACTAGGGCAGATTATTATATACTATAAAGAGATCGCGTAGGCCAAAAGGGTGGTAAAGGCGGTAGGCTATAGCATATATTACTATAACATAGGGACGGATGTAAAAAAGCGGATTTTGCGGTAGCTAACTAATAGGTAAGAGTAAGTATTCGCAGTAATAAACGCACTAGGGTTAAGTATTGACGCATAAAGTATATAAGTAGTCATATATATAGGAATATTAAAGAAGATGCGTAACTATATATAGGAGAGTAGAAGAGCGGGACGAGATAGATTAAAGAGTAAGGCGATTATTATACGGGCGTAGTAAACAGCGAGAGATAGAAAGAAGGTAAAGAAGTAGGGATAGAAGGTGGATAAGTTAATAAAGAAGTTTATATTAGGTAAGAATTATAGACGGATCGCTTTAGATAAGAAGATAGATAAGATAGACGGATAAACTAATTATATAGGTTGCGAGATAGGGGAGGAGAGGTGTAATATATATAAGGGCAACCCAAGGGGGATAAAGAGAGGAAGAGTAGTAGTAGAAAACTAAGGAGTAACTCTAAGTAAGTGGCTAAATATAGCTCTAGTTAATAGGGCTAAAGGGTTAGGTATAATAAGTAAGTCTAAGCAGGAAGATAAGCAGTTAGTAAAAGAAATAAGTCAAGATATAAACGGGTTAGAGGCAGAGGTAATAGAATTAGAAGGTAAAGAAAATAGTAGATTAAAAGGAAATAAAGGAGCGATAGCTATATAGGATGAATTTATAACTAAGAGATAGCGTTAGGATATTATCCAACAGAGAAGAATGGAATAGCGCGTATATAAGAGGTTAGGGATAGAGGATTTACCTTAGCAGTTTAAAAAGTAGAAAATCGGTTGCGTTATATATAAGGCGTAATATAGGGGGGAGATAATATATAGATAGGAGAATTGCGGCGATATAGAAGAGGTAAAGATAATAGAGTAGTAGATAGGAATTCTAGAGAGGGTCTAATTCTAGCAATTTTTATAATATAACACTTGCTAGGCACCATAATATATCTACTATTTATAGGAGGAAAACAAAGAAAGGGGGTAGGGATTTTAATAGAGAGGAAGAGCTTACTATTAATATATAGGGGTATTAAAAGAAGCAGTAGTGGCGATATTAGGGTTTATAGATAGAGAGGTTTAGAAGTAGATCAATTTAAAAATGCAGAAGAAAGGAATAGTATTAGAAGGTAATAAGCAAAAAGTATTAGAATAGTTAGGTAAAAAGGATAAAATTATAGGGAAAGAGATAAGTAATATATACTAATTATTCCATATTTAGGGCTATTTTAATCCTATACTTTAGGTTAGAAATAGAAAATTTTACTAAGTTTTAATATATTATAGAAAACTTGGAGCGGTTTCCTTAATAACTCGCGACTAGGTACTAGTGTAGTTATTATTCTTAAGTAGATAGGTTACAATAAGTTATTATATAAGGGGTTAAATTTTAATATAGCGTAGTTCTATAATGTAATCTATAAGTTGGTTAGGGAGAGCTAACGGTTATTAGTAGAGGATTTATTATTATTTAATAGCTAAAAAGTGCACTATATATTAAAGATCCCATAGGAGTTATTATAGGACAATCTAACGGAAGAGAAAGAAAAGGAGAAAAAGGGTAGTACTGCTTAAAGTTATATACGGTCCTTAAGTTACGTAGGCTTATATAACCTACATCTACTATAACGTCTACTATAATCCACCGTTTTCTACTAGTGCCGTAACACTAACTATCCTGCTGCTATATATATTAATACTATTAACACCCTGTTAATTAATATCTAACTTACTATATACCTTTAAAAACTTCTTCTTAATTGCCGCCTCTTATCCTACCTAGTTAAATAACTATGTCTACCTATCTACTACTAACTTGGTCTAGTAATTCTATAAAATATTCTATCCTAGTTGCTTAAGCTTTAGATCCTTGTTTATAGACAATCTAATTATATAGGCTTACATACATCCTTTTTACTATACTTATACCTTAATTAACTAAGTCGCTAATAGTTGGGAAGAGAACCAGAGGTTTTAAGGGTCTAATACGGTAATATAGTAAAGGGCAGATATAGGAATTTATATAATAAGCGGAGACGTTAAGATTATCTATTGATATTTACTATAGGAGGTAGGTAAGTCATTAATATAGTACTTATAGTTAGTTTTAGCAGCGTATAGAGGTAATAGTATAGGAGAAAGAGTCTGTTTTATAGTATATATAGCCAGCAAACCTAAGCGGGAAGAAGTAGACGTTAAAGTAGATAGGTAATATATTAAAGCGTAAGAGTAGAGTGGGTTTATTATTACTACCTCCCTATATTAGAATTAGGTAATTTGCGCGCCTACTACCTTAAATATAGTATATAAAGGCTTAGTTAATAGAATAGGATCTATTAGTAGCTAGTAAACTAGAATTTTAAAATAAGGATTAAGAGAAGGTTAAGAAAAGGATATATCTATATATATAGCACTAAGGCTCCAGCCCAGCCCCTAACTAAGGTCTATAACAGTGCTATAATATAGTAGCCGTTTTTTAGGCTCCTTCTCTATTACCTATTAATACTATAGTAGGCTACTATCCTACTATTAAAAGTTAATAGGGTAGAAATTTAAATAAACCATTACTAGTATTATGGCACTATAATATATAACCTGGATAGGGAGCCTAGTTAGGGGTTTAGCTAGGGACTTAGCGTTATAATATATATATATTACGTCTCTACCTTCTATATATACCTCTCCTCTTCTCCTTAGCTTAGTATCTTCGGAATATAGCATTCTATAAGTGTTACGGACGCTTTAAGTACAATATTATAACTACTAGGAGAAGAGTTATAGGAAGCTAGTTAGTTAATATAGGTATAGTCTAGGATAGATCTGGTGGAACTATATAATAAGGAATAGTAACTAAGGTTATATAATATAATCTATATAATCTATATAATCTATATAATCTATAGGACGGAGTAGATAGAGTAGATAAAGTAAATAGAGTGAAGGGATTTCTTAAGAGTATAGTTATATATTTAAAGGACTACAGTCCCTATATAGATAGTTCTCTCTTTATAGTAAATCTTAGAATATAATTAGAGTTAATCTATTAGGCAACTACTCCACTAGTTATTATTACGTTGTCGACTTATTATACCTATATACCTAGCCTATTAATAGAACCTACTGTAGTTCCTACTATAAAGTTCCGTTATAACAAGCTTTGGTTTAAAGGTATTTATATAAGCCATAATAGCTAGTATAAGGCTATACGATTTATTAAGTTATTATAAATTACTAAAAAGCCCTAAAGGGCGTTGGTTTTTTATTTAATAAATATACCTCTCCTAAAGTTAGGGTTTTTAGTATATATTAGCTTTAGAATTGCTACGATTATCTAAGTAGTAAGGTACTATTAAATAAACAATAACTGATTTAATAAGCTATTCGCAGTTTTATTATATAGATTGCTTATACTTAGATATATATAG
>Ga0307507_10000134_pt1 | contig 127928 bp, 40 predicted proteins | sample 7_EM_MG_FD_207223 | JGI IMG/M metagenome (GOLD analysis project Ga0307507, IMG submission 207223) | Populus trichocarpa ectomycorrhiza microbial communities from riparian zone in the Pacific Northwest, United States - 7_EM | ecosystem: Host-associated > Plants > Roots > Unclassified | place...
ATCTTAGTATTGCACCTTCCTTTTTGTTAACACCTCTATTAATACTACTATATACATTATATACATGGCAGATCCTACTACGATTAAGTGCAGCAAGTGCTATATCTATAAGCCCCGCCTTAACTTTGTCAAAGACGGCCCTTTAAAGAAGCTTTTAAAGCTATACCAGTTATGTCGGTCAAAGGTGCGTCTTCCCTATCTATTACTTCTACTTCTGCTTACCTTTCTAGGCCTCCAAATATAATTTAAATAAGCGGAGAGCTCTTATAGAGTTAGGTTCTACTACTAATAATCGTCCTATAAGGCGCCAGCGAACTGCTCCACCTAAAAACGATACCAAGAACGCCTTCCTACCTCGCGGCCAGAACAGCCAAGATACCCCTAAAATAGCTCAACAGCGGAAGACAATTAGGGCAATATAACGGGAGCACCGCATTCTTAATCGGCAGGGTGAAGCTTACTTGCCTACTCCTCCGCTATATACCACAGATAAAGCTCTGTGTAGTAGAAGAGGCACTCCAGATAGCCTAAATACGTCCTTACCAGAACTAGCTCCTATGCCTACTCTACCACTAATACCTGCTCTACCGCCAACACCTACTCTATTGCCAATACCACCTTCCTTGCGGTAAGCTCCCTCGCAGCAAGCTCCCTTACGGCAAGCCCCCTTACGGCAAGCCCCCTCACAGTAAGCCCCCTTACGGCAAGCTCCCTCACGGCAAGCCCCCTTACAGCAAGCCCCCTTACGGCAAGCCCCCTTACGGCAAGCTCCCTTACGGCAAGCTCCCTTATGGCAAGCTCCCCTACGGCAAGCTCCAACTACGGCCACACCACTACCCGTTTTGGTTGTCAATTGGGAGCGAATTAAGAAGTTCAGGAGTATACTATAGGCTAAATATATAGAGACGTGCAGTTATTACAAGGAGCAGTAGTTCCAAATAGGCCTAGCTATAAAGGGTGATAATATAGGTGTATACAAAGCCTGCGTTAAGGACGCTAATAGCCTTAAGGATCCAACCCTTCCTCCCCTATTTAGTAAAAGCAACGGGCTCAATCTGGGGCCTATTCCTAGCTTCCTACCTATACTTACCGCGGTAGAGGAGCTTCTAATTGCGCGCGTATACGTTTATCTGCAAGTCATGCGTGTACGCGGCCAGCAACACCGCTATACTAGCTACGTCTGCTACTTTGGCCAGAACACACTAAAGACTTAGAGGCAGCTACCACGGCTACCTACTAAACTTAATATACTGGTCATAAAGCCTACGGCAGTAGAGAGTAGCGAATACCTAAATCGGCGGTTTACCAAGCAGTATACCGTAAGGCGCTCTACTAGAGCACAGTGGCTTTACTTTCTAAAGGTTAATCATCCTAATTATCGCGATATTAAAATATATAGCACCTAGCTTACCAGCTTACCTAAAAATGGCTCTATATTAGATTAGCTACCTTATATTAACAAGTTAGAGTCTAATTCTAGTGGCCCAACGGCTTACCCTACTGCTCCTATGTAACATCCTCCTACTATTAATCCTCTGCCTGCCGAGCTTAGCAGTAATATACTAGACAGCGAATTCAATAACAATATACTAGATACTTTGGTTCCTAATCTAGTACCTAACTTTAATGAATTAGAGCTTTTAAGTCGCGAGGTTTAACACCAATAAGACCTATAAGCGGGCCTAGAGGTTCCTACTATATAATAGACACCTCTCTCTAAGCGATCAGCTAGTTTTATTATACGCGGCGCCTTTCCTACCCTATTTCCTTATGGCAAAGCAGATTTTAACATGCCACGAAGCCGTACAGTTACCCTGGCTGCGTACGCCAAGCATATGCTTAAGTATCAGGACAGTCGGTTTGGCCGCCACCCCTTATTTCGCTACTACGTGTTTAATTAGATTATAAGAGAGCAAGCCCTTAACACTACCCGCTTCCTTTGCGGCCGATCAGATAAGAATAGTCTATTTTTAGACAAGCTTAGTAATCTTATAAATAGCAGTAGGGGTGACCAGGTTCTAAATAAGATTATACAGCATGCATAGAAGCTTAAGGGCACCAGGCCTTACTAGAAGCAGAAGAGAAATAAGCTTACGGCTTATACTAAAAATATTAAAAGCGGGGCTCTATTCTTTACACTTAGCGCTGCTAATCTATATTAGTATGATCTACACTCTTATATACCTCAATTTAACGAATATAAGGCTGCTAATAAGGCTTAGCACTACCGGATTGCTTTTTAGAATCTCAATAATAACCCATATATTACTGCTTACTGGCTGCATCGCCGCTTCAATCTGTTTAGGAAGCACATACTCATAGGTCTATTTAATAGCACTAACTTTTGGTCCCAATATAAGTGGCAGGTGCGAGGTAGCGGCTATATACATAGCTTCTTATGGAGTTCAACAGCCCCAGAGCCAGATCCGTCAGCTAGTGCATTAAGGGCGGCTTTTGCTAAGTACTGGGCTACTTTTATATCCGCAATAAATCCTAATTAATTTAGGCCTCCTAATCTTCGACATCCTTCTGCTCTCAGCTATAAAGAACAGCTTAACACTAGTAAACTTCTTACTGCCTGCCTTAATTGATTTTAACAGCACCGTAATTGCACCAAATCTTACTGCTTAAGATTAAAGAAAGGCTCTACTGGAGTAAAGGAGTGCCGCTTTTACTTTCCACACTCTCTCCGCAATAAGGCCGCTGTATTAAAGGATCAAAATCCATATCACTAGACGTTCTGTCCGCAGCGTAACAATAAGCTTCTTAATGGTTACAATACAGCCATAATATTAGCGTGGATGGCGAATATTAATACATCACCCGCTACAAGTATATCAGTAATAGTCAACTATATAGGCAAATATTGCAGTAAGGAAGAGAAGAAGTTGACTTCCTACTAGAAGCTACTCTAATTAGTACAGCCGCACGCTAACAGCCTTCATGCCTTTAGTTTAGTAGTAGCCAGGTTTATAAACAAGCTTATTACCAAACGCAATTAGTTGGCGTAGGAGGTATACCATCTGCTTCTTAACATTCCCCTTTATAAAGGCTCTAGGAATGTAGTAACTTTAGACTACTACTAGGAGGACGATCAAAGCGCTATATATAAGCTTAAGGATGGCCAATTAGGAGGGTACGGACTATCTAACTATAAGAAATATAAGCGCCGCCTAAATGGGGTAGAGGACGTCACTTTCTTCAATTTCCTACTCCATTTCAATTACTCTACTTATAAGCGTCGGCTAAGAGCAAAGCCTTGAGTTATATCGTACTTTCCGCGATATAAAGGCAATCCTTCCCATCTACAGTATCCTGAGTTCTGCCGTGTAAAGCTCATCCTTTATTACCCATGGAGGGAGTACAAGGAAGTAGCTACTTATACTAATAGATTTAGGGCCCCTAATTATATGGCTTCCTATTAGGCTTGCGTTAACTCTTATTAGCACCCGCTTAACTACTACAACCGGAAACTGGATAAAGCTTACGAAACTGCTAATAATATTAATAAGTTTAAGGGCGATTTCGCAAACGACTTAGAGCTATATTAGTCCTTTAAGGCCCTGCATGCCCGCGTTCAAAACACTAATAGAGTTGAGATTAAGGATCCTAACAGGCTTGGTAATAGGGAGCTTGATCATAACTACAATTAGGGTATATATTAGGGTACGTACCCGCAGCTTAATAAAAGAACTTATTGGCAGGAAGCATGATTACAGCCTCTATTATAGAGCCGCCTATTCTAAACAGTAACTCCGTCTTCCTTACAACCAGGCCAGCGTTATATTTATAACGCCGTAGTTAATCACTATAGGCAGATTTAAGTGGGCCTTGGCCCCCCCCCGCTGCGGATTAACGTTAATGGAGAGACAGGAACTGGCAAATTATATCTTATTACTGTTCTCTCTACTACGCTCTATACTATGGCAAGGGCTAATAGTAAGCCGTTACTATTGGCTCGAGCCGCCCCTACTAGGGTAGCTGCCTTTAATATTAACGGCAGGACTATATATGATCTATTAAGGCTACTAGTAAATCGCCCCTTTAAGGAATTGCCTACTGCTAGTCTTATACCTCTACAGTAAGCTTTTAAGGATATTTACTATCTTATCCTTAATAAGAAATCTATAATCGGGTAAGTATATCTAGCCTAGATTAATTGCCGCCTCCGTTAGATCTACCCTACGCGTAACAACAACTACTTTGGAGGCTTAAACATCTTGCTAGTAGGTAATTTCCATTAGCTTCCCCCTATAGGTTAGGCGGCCTTATATAGTAATCTACCCGCTAGGCTGTTAGAACTCGCTAGCCATAGAAAGGGAGCCTATAAGGCGATTAACCGAACGGCTGTCCTAAATCAAGTTATGCGGTAGGGCGGTAATAATACTAAGAGCTCTGTATTTAGGACTGCCCTTATAGAGCTACATAGTAATTCTGTAAGTAATTCAACCTGGAAGCTTCTTTTAACTAGGTGTAAACAGGGCCTATCTACCAATAAGGTTGCGGACTTTGATAACGCAATTTGGCTATATAGCACACGCGCTACTGTAGGTAAGTATAACACTATTCAGCTTCGCGACCTTTTACAGCCAGTGGTGGCTATTAAGTTAGTTAACACTGGTGTAGGTACGCGGAAAGTTACTCCTAATTAGTGCAATACTCTAGAGAATCTAGCCCTATATATTAGCGCGAAAGTAATGCTAATATAAAATATCTGGGTTGAACTAGGCTTAGTAAACGGTACTACTGGTATAGTTAAAGATGTTATATAGAAGGAACACGCGGATATTAAAAAGGATTAGCCTTAGTCACTACTAATTATAGTAGATGGGTATAACAGACCTACCCTATTTACTCGGCAGAATGGTAAGAAAGTCATCCCTATATTTTCCGTGCTTTGTAAGTGGGAGGGTATAAGAGGCTCTTGCTTATAGCATTAATTTCTAATTACTCTGGCTTTTGCTCTTACCGTATATAAAAGCCAGGGCTTAATACTTAACCAGGTGGTTTTAGATATTAAAGAAAAGGATAAGACAGCTAGGCTAACCTATATAGCAATTTTACGAGTTAAGAAGCTTTTAGGGCTTATATTTAAACGTAGGTTTAATATAGAACAATTTTAGTTATCTATAAGTAAGACTAAAGAGGCATAATAAGAAGATTTTGTACGGAGGCAGCAGTAACTACTTATAAACAACTTTTCCTAATTAGGAAATCATATACTGGCTCGGAGGTAAGCAGAGAATGTGGCATTCGTCTTAGTTTCCTAACTTTTAAATAGCTTAACCGCGAAATCCAATTTTCTAAATTTTAACCCCCCTATCCGTCCTACCTTCTTACCGCTTCTAGAGTTGTTAGATATACATACAATAGTATATAGGGAGAATTGGCAGTATTGCCGGATTAATATTGCTGCTGTCTATAGCGTTAATCAATTTTTGGAATTTTTCAATTTTTTTTAAGGGCGGAAATGTTGCTTATATAAGAAGTCACGTGACCTCTAAGAATATATAGACAATTGCAACAATTCCTAACTAAGAACCCTCTTTCTAACCTTATAGCCTTACTTAGACTACTTCTACTACCTTTATAGTGTCTTGAGCTTCTTTACCTATTAAACAAACGGACGATTAACCCTAGTTAACGAACGTACCCAACCAACGAACGAACTGACGAATTAAATCAAAAGTTTAAACATCTAAATAAGGTTCTGCTAAGACGCTAGCTGGACCCTAACCTGGAGCCTTCCTAACCTATTAAATTCTAAAAATAATAACCTTTACTAAATTAAAAATTAACCTTATCCTTAATAAGCCATCTAATTGGATTTAATGATTCTTTATTATCTAAGACACAGCCAAACTAATGAGGTATAGCAGTATATCAACCTATCTAAGAAGAAAGACGATCTTCTAAAGCTAGAGCTACTAAGTCGGCCTACACTAAGGGATGTACTACCTACGGCTATATTAATAACAAAGCTAGACCTAAACCAGCTTACTATCTATAACCGGCTCTACGCCAAATATAAGGACGATCTACGCGTACACTAGAAGCAAAAACAGGCTATAAACGATATTAACAACTACATTATTTGCACCAATATTGGTAGCCTACCTTCCACTCATCAATAGCCTCAGTAGTCGGTTATATTAAATATTTAAGGCGTCTCTACCACTATAGTAGCCCCTACAGTAACAGAGATACCTAATATTTTAGTAAGCAATTAAGCCCATCTTATACAAGAATCTTGTGCTATTAGTACTTACCAAATTATATACTTATAGTGCCTCCTCCCGTCTATAAATACTCCCTCCTTTATACCTTCTTCTCTTCTTTTCTTCTTCCTTATAAGAGCTAGGGGCGCTCCAATACTCCTTAGTCTCCACTAAGGGATCTATTAGTCGACATAGCAATATAGACAGTATCGGACGAGGAGATAGGTAAGAGAGAAGACAGGAAGGACGGAGGAGCCTCTGGTAGGTGTCAGTCAAGCAACGTTAATATTTATATTATGGCTGCCTAATCTCCCGTTCGCAGGCCTCCTCCCGTCTATAAATACTCCCTCCTCTATACCTTCCTCTCTTCTTTTCTTCTTCCTCACAAGAGCTGGTGGTACTTTAATACTCCTCCCCAGTCCCCACTAAGGGATCTATTGGTTAACGTGGCAATATAGATAGCATCGGACAAGGAGACGGGCAAGAGGGAAGACAGAAAGGACAGAGGAGCCTCCAGTATATGTCAGTCGAGCAACGTTAATGGCTATATTATGGCTGCCTAATCTCCTATAATTGCAGGCCTCCTCCCGTCTATAAATACTCCCTCCTCTATACCTTCCTCTCTTCTTTTCTTCCTTATAAGAGCTAGTGGTACTCTAACACTCCTCCCTAGTCCCCACTAAGGGATCTATTGGTTGATGTGGCAATATGGACAGCATCAGACAAGGAGACGGGCAAGAGAGAAGATAGAAAGGACGGAGGAACCTCCAGTAGGTGTCAGTCGAGCAACGTCAACAGCTGGTTTTCGTCACCCAAAAATTGCGTCACGTGACGACAATTGGGAACGCAAATACGGCGATTTAGTTATTAGGCATTAAAAATATTTAGTATATAAAGCTTTAAATTGGAATCATAATCTACTATATCAGATCCTACGTAGAGGGCTCTGTATTAAAGCTCTATAGAGGGGGGGTCCAGGGGGTCTCCCCCTAGAAAACCTTATATCTATATATATATTATATATTAATTAAACTCTATATATAAGGCTCTAAGTTAAAGCTATTAAACTCGGGTTAAAATTTACGTAGGGTACCTAACGTTCTACGCGTTGCGGGCCCATCACCACAGAGTCGAACAACAGCGCTGCACGCGCTGCGACGGCTCTCTACCATCGCCTCTGCACTTGGCCATTAATAGGAATAGGATTCCAGATAATGTTTCCACCCACGGCGACATAGACGCGTGCAGTAGGGCTTCGCGGGCCCTAGATACTATATATCCAAGATTACTGCATCTCTATAGCAGTAGAAACCCTTATTAAATTAAAAAGGCTGTAAGCAATGGAAGACACCTTCTATCTCTATCTTTTACTATTCTAATACAAACAGAAATCCCTAATGGCGCGTTAGAGCCGGCGAGCCTCACGCGCATAGACAGCGGGGATTTAATATAGTTAGTGGAGTCCAGAATAGGATGGAATAGGAAATACTAAAATATAGGTCTTTTTCCAGCTACGATAGTAGGAATACTTAGATCTGTTCTTGCTAGAGCGCGGTATCTTATAGGCGTGGGACGGGTCTAACGTGAGCGCGTAAACGCAACGACGGTAGTACTTTAGAGAAACCACTGCAAGAGCAACAAAGGTAGTCTGCGGTGCCAATAGAGTAGGGACAACGCCGCCGCCAGTCTAGGGACGCGCAGCATAATTACAAGCTATTGCGAGAGAATACTATAGGAAGTTAGTATTATTAAAGAGATAAAATAGGGATCCTATTACCTATAGACGCGTCATAAGAAGAGAATGGAGTAGTAGTGGAAAGAATAGCTAGAGATACGGAAGCTAAAAGCTAAGATATAATAAAAAACAGTCTGCTAAAAGGCGAGACAAATAGTATTGTTAATAGAAAGACGCGTAAGAAACAACAGCTTATAAACTAGAAGAAATTAATATTAAGACGTTATTATTAGGACCCATTTCAGGTAAATGGGGATAGTGGTTAGTTAATATATTATATGGGATAACCTCCGGATTAGCTTATAACAAATTCTTATAATAAGGAAGGTGAATCCCATTTAATTTTTATTATTATTATTAAAGTTCTATTATAAAGGCACCGTAAAAAGCTATAGTAGAAGAAGAGCGGAGGAATAAAAGATAAAGTAAGATTCCACGCTAGTAAAGAACCAGCAATAAGCCGCATTATAGAGTACCTTTCTACTAAAGAACTTCCCTAGTAGTTTTAGTCGGAACTCTATAAGAGTTTATTAAGAGGCGAAGTCTTAGAGGACCAAGACCCTAAAAGGGGAGGTAATTGTAATAGAACCCTCTAGGAGGTATATATTAGATAAGATAGTAAGAGGTTTTATTAATGTCCCGTTTACATCCTATATATATCCCAAAGGAGATATAGTTAGACAGATAGGGGTGAAAGGTTTTACTAGTGTCTTAGAAGGTTTATATAGGAAGCTGGTTCTCCTCTAGAGAAGAACCAGCAATTAGTCTCTAAATGGAAGTGGTTAGAAGCATTTGTCCTCTAATATATACAACTTATTCTACCTTTGACTCACCTTCTACTTACCTATAACACTGCCGATTAGATAATCATACGTTCCGGTTAGGCTGGCCTCTTACACTAGGTATATAGGTAAACAAGAAGTTAATAATGTAATAATAACTAGTAGAGTAGTTGTCTAATAGATTAACTCTAATTATATTCTAAAATTTACTATAAAGAAAGGAACTATCTAGGTAGGGACTATAGTCCTTTAAATACATAATATAACTCCTATAAAATACTAAGTATATAAGGTACGCGAGGTATATTTAGTATATAATATTCCTTATAGATCCTATAGATCCCATATACTAAAATGGTAATATAATTTGTTATATAACTTAGTTACCCCTTATCCTATAGTTTAACTAGTTTTAGCGCCTCCTACGCTTCCACCACTAGTCTATTTATATCCTCTCTAAGTAGCTATACTACTGCTAATATAAGGTCCGTAATAGGTATAGCATTTCTATTTTTAATTTAATAACCTTTTTAATTTATAACGCCTCCTATTAGATCCTTATTATTTAATTATTATAACTAGCTGATAACTACTATACTATTACTTAGTAAAGTTATACCGTTCTATTCTTATTGTATAGAGAAGAAGTTAGTATATATTGTAACAGTGCAGTGTGGGTAAATTGAATAAACAACTTGATTTTGAATGTAGCTCTAGAGTCTCTATATATATATAAGGAAGATGCAGGGAATAGAGATAGGTGGCAAGAATTACAAGGGTAAGCAGCTGAAATGGTGAGATATGCAGGGGTAAGCAGCTGAGGTAGTGAGACGGTAGTAAGCAAGTCCGATCTTGGGTCGACAACAGCATGGTACCGGTAGTCGGTTACATATATTACAATTACGGCTCTATCTAGTTGCTAACCATCCTCCTATACTAAGTGTATAAAATTAAATATATAATCGTCCTGTAATTTTTAATCCGTCTCTAATGCTAAATATACACATATTGTTATTCTTTATAGGCGTTTATTACCTTATCTAATTTGTTTTAGGGTCTTAGATTTAATCTAAGGCCAAGCACCTTAATAGTAAACTTACTTAGACTCTTACTAAGGTATAGAAACTTTATAATAATAGGGAGCGTATTTACGCCAAAGAACGTTAAGTGTTTAATGCTTAACTATCCGCTTACGCTCGACTACTCCGTCTTAAGAAGGTTTATAAGAAGGTCTATTTAAAGGAGTAGAAGCTCGCTAAGTATGGTCTCCTTAAGCTAAAAGCAGAGGAGGCTAAAATGGATTTGTCTTAAGTAGAGAAGGAAATAACTCTAAGTAGCGTAATAGCTAATCCTCCTAGGTCACCCTTTATACTTCCTAGATTAAGTTATAGAAATAGCCAAAATCTATTAAAAAGCCCTACTAAAAAGCCCTACTAAAAAGCTCTATATAGCTTTAAAAGTTTAATATAGTATTAGATCTTTTCTGGAATAAAGCAATTATTCTAGAATAGAGCCGGTTAAAGCGGTACACAAATTGTTCCTTTTTAAGGATGACTTGTTCCGGAATAAGGCAGATATAATCTAGAATAAGGTATGCATTGGTATAAAGCGGAACAATACTGCTAATTATATACTCCCTAACTATAACGCGTATACCTTTAATACCTTTAATAATATTTATTATTATATTATTATAACGTGGTTCATCAGCTCGTCGCGCATATCGGCTCGTTGCGCATTCCAAAACCCACCAAAATCGCGATTTATTGGACCCTTATAAAATCAACTAATTCTTAATAAAAATTAATGCAAATTTAATAGCGGCCTATTAATGTAATAACTAGCTTATATAGGAAGTACTAGGAATCTTATGTAAGCGGAAGTAGGTTAGATAAGAAAAGAGGGGCAATTTTACCCTACTTTTCTTATCTAACCTACTTCCGCTTACGTAAGATTCCTAGTACTTCCTATATAAGCTAGTTATTACATTAATAGGCCGCTATTAAATTTGCATTAATTTTTATTAAGAATTAGTTGATTTTATAAGGGTCAAAAAATTGCAATTTTGGTGGGTTTTGGAATGCGCGACGAGCCGATATGTCACGGCGCTGACACAGATACTGTTGCAGACCCTAGTCAGGGGCTCGCCTAGACCCTTGGCGCCATGTATATAGACGTGTCCTTGACCTTCCTCTAGTCCTCGTCTTGGAATTCTCGTTCACTGGCTACCAATAGATTCTGTTCTTTTGACTGAGCCTTCACAGATATGCGCGACGAGCTGATGAACCACGTTATATAATTTATATAAAAAAAATTATATTAATAGCTATTAAGGTAGAAGAAAGAGTATATAAAAGGTAGGCCTATATATAAAGTAGTAAAAATCAATAAGGCAGCTTAACGTTATAATAGTGAGAGTTATTACCTCGCGTAGCGAGGTGGCTGCGTAAATTCTAATATAAATTTAGACGATGCGCTTAATAAAAGCAGCGAAAGTCCTTAGACCATAGAATTAACTTTTTAATAAAAAGGGTTAGCGATATCCGCTAATTAGTTCTACGGTCTAAGGTTACTAAGGTAACCGGTCCGTTTACTTTAATAGGCTTAGACGTAATTCTATTAGTGCGGATTTTCAATTAATCTGTAAGCTATTTATACAAAACTACTGGAAATACGTTTAAGGTTATTTCGCGACATTTATAAAGCGTATAAACAATATCTACGTTATAGAGGTTGCAGATATTAAAATAATTTAATACTAGTATTTTATATTATTTTTTAAGGTTTATTGATTATATAACAGAGGAGCTTAATACCTAAAAATGATTGGGATGTCTACCAAATAGGGCCCTCCCATAAAAATTATCTGCTGGTTATACCGATATTGGTGGTAAGTGCTTAACGATATCGTCAAAAGTCAGATTATCGTAATATTACACCAAAAAAGTATTAATCAAGGGTGCAAATCGTAATATAAATGATATCGTTATATACCCAATATCGTGTTAATGAGATTTGACTGTACAAACAGACTGTTCTTACACGATAAATGACATGCCTACTAGTCAAGACTATTGGCAGGTCGCTGCGCTTCCATGTTTGCCCTTCGTGTCCCCTAGACCAAATACAGTGCTCTTGCCATCTGCTTTGGTCTCCACTCCGTCGACAGGCTTTACAGCACTCTCAGCTCCTGCGTCATGATCCGTATTAGTCTCCGCTTCGGAATTGTCCTTATCGTCCCATTTGGAATATAAGTCCTTCGGCAGCATTTTTTTTCTGTCAACCTTCCGAACTACCAATTTATCCCTCTTCTCATTATATTTGACGATAGCATTTCCACCACATCCCTTCACCACATTGAGAATTTTGCTAATCAGTGCAGCTAATTTCCTCAGATCCCTCTGGTTGCTTTCTTCCCATCTCCTGATCTCAGCCGCTACATCTTCAATTTTTGGTCCCTGAAACGTACCCTTGTTGTGGTAAGCTCGCACGAGCTTAGGAGTTTGGGATACCCAGAGCTGCGGTGCGACCTCTTGAATCTTAAGAGGCTTATGGAAGACACGTGTTTTGATTTCAAGAGTTGACCCGAGCGGTACCGCCCGGCCTTCTTCTTTAATTGTCAATTTAGACCCAGCAAGAGTGGTATTAGGAGGCCTGTTGGTCGGGGATAGAGACAAGGATCCCAGCATGCTGGAGAGACTGTCATTTTCTGGCTCTTTGCTATTGGAAGAAGGTATCCTTGTATCAGCATCTACATATCCGTCCGTTTCATGGCGGACGATGAAGTTCAAATCACCGAAGCGGTATGAGATAATTCTGTGATGTCCAGTGCTGCCACTGATCTGGCTAGTAGTGTATACCCTCTCAAATTCGTGACCAAAGCCCCTGAATTCATGTGGTCCGATAAACTCATGGGTCGCGGTCTCCTCGCGACTGAATACTGCAGTGTTTTTTGTGACCTCAATATTGATGGTGAATGTTTCGAGTCCGTTTCTAGTCGAGCCGGGGTTGATAAATGAAAGGAGTTTACGGATATTGTTTCGGTCGGTTACGACATCAATCGAGCGGATGTCGAATAAAGGATTTGTGATGTACAACGCGCGAAATAGGGGTTCAAGCGGACTGTCCGGATGGCGAGCTGCATTTTGGGCGATGTAGATGAGGCCGGAGTCCTTTTTCAGCTGTCGAGGAAATCTTGGAGCAGACCAAAGATGTGGACTGCCCGGGACAGCAATGGTGGGCGTGGGTGCCTCAATCCAGTTGTAAGAGGACAGGTGCTTGACGCCAGTGATTGACGCCACAGGAGGAGTCCTGAGGTCTTGAAGATCTAGGCGAGAGATCTCGGCTATGGTAGTGGATGTCATCGTTGAAGTTAAACCAGGCGATCTAGAGACACGATAGAGGAGCTAAAAGTAATTGCAGCTAGGTTTTAATCTTGCGGGGGATGAAAGTCCAGGGCTTGGAGAGATAGCGACGGAAATCCGTCATCTTAATGAGCAGCTTCTATCTAGCCTGATTCCTTTCTTTGCTCGTGCGGCAGGAAGCATCTGACCAACATGACGGACACGGGCGTAAGCCAGACTCTATCGAACGGTGACGTTCACATAACGTATTCATACTCACCTCTTAATGCGCTGGTCAACATCATTTTCAATGCCGCAGGTCAGGTTTTGCAGGTTTCAGTGGTGAAACGGGGTACAGGGAGGCACCACAACCGTTGGTAGCAGTACTATTGCCGCATCTCGGCCCATCAGTACTGGCACGGTCCAGACCACAGTGTAGCGCCTAGATAGAACCCGCGAATACGCTATGTAAACTAATTGGCTTTTCAGCTTGCGGAATGATCGGAAGAAACAGGTACGCTATGGAAGGTAGAATGGTGTGGTTTCGTGAGCTGCCATTCGGGATCTTAGGGGTATAGACTGGGATCTCCCAAGACTTGTCGTGTAGAGTTGACAAAAGAGCAACGGGACGGCAGACCAGTATAGCGCATGATTGGAGGAGTGAGACTTTGGCTAGGGATGGGTTAGTGCATGAGGGGGGTGCAATCCTGGGCTGTTGTCAGGGTTAGCATCGCTTAAAGTAAAATCGAGCTACGGGACCACAAAAGGGTCATACACCCCCCTGCTAGTCTGGTAAGCAAAATAACTTAGCCCTTATATACTCTTTGGGGCTCGCTCATTCTGACAGACATACTAGCAAGGGGAGCGTCTGACCATTTGTGGTCCCCCCTTGTACTGAACAAAGCTGGCCCACCAGGACTAGCCACTTTCGGTCACTACACAAAAGCCTGTACCGTGTTCTGAAAACGAGTTAAATATCATTTTATTGAAATAGTGCTACGGCCTAAAGTTGTGTATCCATTTATTTACAGGTTTAGCTCCTGCTGCACCTATTTGAATACAAATATACGTGGCCAATTAACTCGCTTCTTATGATAGGCCCTGCTTATTTGTTTCCACCATGTCTCAACTTCAGCCTAACGGGACCAAGGATCCGAACGTTCGATCAGACCACGTCCTTCCTGTATGCGTTTCCGCATCCGTTTAGAATCAATCCGTTCAATGCAAGTTGTGTATGGTCATACGACGTAGACGTAGTAGACTTGTTACATTACTCTGGGCGAGGTACAAGGCCGTGAAGCGAAAGTCTTTTAGGAACACTAATCGAACAGAGCCAAACTTAGAGTTTGGGGCGGGAATAGCCAGCATATTCTAGTGTTCAAGCGCCAAATAAGGATAACCAAATATCATCGTCTAAATCCGATCTCCCATTTCTGTAGCTTCATCATTCACCTCTTCCGTTACAGCCTTATTCTCACCACGTTATCAACGATAATACACGCGCCTTGCACGCGCATACCAAGCGCATAATCAACATATGCCCAATTATTCTCCTTGTCCGCATCGATGAAGACGAGATTGAACTTCCCGCGCGCGCCGCTCTGTACTTCCTTCACAAGCTTTGGCAGTACATCCAGCCCGGCCCCCACGATCACCTCAACACGCTCGGCCACGCCCGCCGCCACTAGATTTTCCCGCGCGATCACCGCGTGCCGCTCGTCCACCTCTACCGTTGTGACGCGGATGTCTGGGCTCGCGGACGCCAGCTAGATGCTCGAGTAGCCGCCTAGCGTCCCAACCTCCAGCACGTTCTGTGCGCGCAGCAGCTGCGCTTGCAGCATCAGGAACTTGCCCTGGGAAGGCGAGACGGCTATGTTGGGCAGGCCGTGCTTCTCGGAGTTGGCGAGGGCGGCGTCGAGGACGCGGTTAGTGGGTGAGGTTGAGGACGGCGGGTGTAGGTGGGGGAAGCTGTAGTGGTCGACGGCCGTCCAGCGGGGATCGGTTTCGTAGGATTGGCCGCCTGCGTAAGACATTGTGAGAAACGGAACTGTGCTAGTTAAAATGAGAGTGAGTGGATGAGTGGGTTTGGGTTAGTTGTGAACAAGAGGCAGCTACAAGAGCGTTAGTTACAGATATAAGTTTTTGCAATGACTCCGCATGTAAACGCGAGGCAGCAGCTTGAGTAATTAGCAAGGTCCGATGTCGTTATATTGGAGTCGGCAGTTTGACAAGGGATTCTTAAAAGCAAACGGGAAGTCTAACCGAAGCCCCAGCTGTTCTATCCCTTCGGCTGGTAGTTGGACTGTGCGCGAACACCGTATGGTCACGCAGCTTTGATCCCATTGATTCTATTGGCTAGCTCTTATCGATAACCGCGGGACTAAATCTACCAGCCAAAGGGATAACTACCTTGGAGTTGTATGCCATCAACCACATTAACTAAATATAACTTATTATATACACTAGGGCAGTAGAACATACTTCTTAATTAAATTAATATCTTTTCTAGACTTATACAGCTCCCACTGCCGTACTACTAAAGCACTACTGAACAGATTCTCGCTTACCGCTTTAGGAGTTCTAAGTAAGCAGAAGTTTTGGCCCGTGCATGGCATTTGATTATCCCTCACACGTCGGGCACTTGCTTTCAAATATAATCAACTGTCAATTGCACCACTACCATGCCTCGAAAACGTGCCAGAATTGACGCATATCTTGTCAAGAAGGATCAATATAACGTTCCTCCATCTCGGATTGCGAAAATACCCCCCCAAGCCTTGGCCGTTGGCCCAGGGAGGGTCTCGTGTTTTGATTGGTCAGATTCTTAGGACGAAAACTGATGTTGCAAGGGATAACATTACCAATGCTGTGTATAAAGATTGGCGAATGATAGTGTACCCTACATTTTTAGTGGGCACTCGATTTCCTCTGGTCCCGTGGATAGTGAGAGGGCACATGTGCCTGGTCTCTGGCTAGGCAGTTCACATCTCTAAGGCCGGTCCACGTCTGTATGATGAGATGATGACGTCGAGCTCGGCGTATTTTGCTTTGATAAACGGCGACCGCTGAGTGGGCCTGTACGCTATGTGCCCAAGCGTGGCGTGACGCTAAGGTGCGTGGCATTCACAATCATTTTACATGGGGAAGAGCTAATAGTGTTAAGATTACATGGGCTCCGTTCACACACCCGAAAGCTTAACCAATAGACGAAGTATGGTTTCCATTCAGAGTGGGCGCCATCACCAGAATGGCGACAGTAGTTTGCGATCGTCAACCAATAAGTCTCAGCAAGCGTAAAGAACACAATTACGTACAGGCATCTGGACTGTAAAAAGAAAATTCGTAAATTGGTCAAGGAAAGAGAGCGGTACAGGCATCCCAAGACGGTTGAAGAGCACGGTCGTGTGAGCGCAATATCTTTTGGTTCCCTAAAAACTCATCGGAACTCTCTCAGCAATTCGATTCTACTCCTGAATTCGGAAATCCAGCTCAACATGACCATAGACCATCTGGCGAGCCCAGTTTTGCTGCGTAAGATAGACCAGCTCCGCGAGAAAAATGTCGGCCAACATGTTGCTCTTCCCCAGGTAAGCTTGCCCACGCTCACGCTCTTGTTCTTACCTCAAATAAATCTGCTTATAGCTCGTTGTCGTCGGAGATCAAAGTTCCGGTAAATCATCTGTATTGGAGAGCTTGACAAACATTCCGTTTCCTCGCAATCTGGAGCTTTGCACACGCTATGTGACACAGATAACATCTCGCCGTGACCCCGATCCTCGGGTGGAGATCACTATCATTCCAGGCCCTGAAGCTCTCGATGCACACAAAAGACATCTAGGCGGTTATCATCCGGAGATTCTATCCCCCACAAATTTCCGCGCTCAATTCCCACAGATTTTGAGAGAGGTTGGTTTCACTTTCCCAAAAAAATTAGACTAGGAAGATTGCTGGGATCATTCATTAACCGTCAGAACAGGCCAACACCCGAATGGGAATTCGGACCGACATTTGCTCGAACGAAGGGACTGTTTTCAGCGAGGATGTCCTGAAAATTGAGATATGTGGTCCTGATGAAGACTACCTTACAGTCATTGACGTTCCGGGCATCTTCCGCAACCCTACCGAGGGAGTTACCACCAGGGGCGACATTCAGCTTGTGCAAAACATGGTTAAGAAGTACATCGAAAACGGTCGCACCATCATCCTTGCCGTACTCCCGAGCAACGTGGATATCGCCACCCAGGAAATTCTCACATTCGCTGAGGACTGTGATAAGCTCGGAGAGCGCACCTTAGGCATATTAACGAAGCCGGATTTGGTGACGGAGCAGAGTGCGAAAGTCGCTGTTTGTAACCTAGTTTTGGGAAAGAAAAGGCCGCTTACGCTTGGATACTATGTCGTCCGAAACCGCGGCGCAGATGATAATGATGCTTTCAACTACGGGGCTGCGGAACAGATGTTTCGGGACGTGCCTTGGAACAGCCTGCCGAGGGACCGTCTCGGCGTGCAGGCGCTGAAGGCAAGACTGAGCGAGCTTTTAAGTCAAATTACACGCAAGGAATTTCCAAAACTACGGAAAGAAGTCAGCAAGCAGTTATCTGATTGTCGCATAGAACTGGAAGGCCTTGGTCCGGCCCGTCAGACGGAGAGAGACCAACGGTTGTTCCTGAGCACCATGGCCCGGCGTTTCCAGAAGCTGGTTGATGCTGCCCTACATGCTCATTACTCGATTCATACCATGTTCGAAGAAAAGAAGGAACTCAAGCTCATCACGTATGTGGTCAATTTGACAGAAATGTTTAGCTACAACTTTGAGCGGAAGGCACACGTCCATTCTTTTGAGATCTCTAGATCAACGCCGCTGAACGGTGATAAGGACACCGAAAACGAGGAATACAATTCTCGGGCTGACAAACATGCAGAACAAACGGGCAAATTCGTTGAAGATATTGACCTTGAGGAGTTCACTGCCCTCGAAGACATTGTCAGCAAGGACTGCCAAACTGATGGCCCTAAAAGTGGCATTATGGAATGGACTGAGGGCCTTTACCTGCAATCTCGTGGCTTAGACCTAGGTACATTTGGTGGAACTATCCTCTCAAGCGCCTTTAAAGAGCAGTCAAGCAAGTGGGCCCATATTACCAAGGCGTACATGAGCCATGTCATTGTGGTCATTCACCGTTTCATGGTTACCACCCTGGACATTCTTTGTACCGATATGCAGGTTCGCGAGGAAATATGGTCATCCATTCTCGGCGAGGTGCTTATGAGGTACAAAGCAGCGATGGACCAAGCGATGTTCCTCGTGTTCATAGAGAGAGAGAAAAGGCCATACACAGTGAACCATTATTTTAACGAGAACCTTCAGGCTACCCGTGGTAATCGGATGGCTAAAATATTACAAGGAAAAGCTCGAGCCGAACTCAAACGTAACAATTATAACAACACTTACTATTCGTCTGATAATCTGATAGTCGATCTCGACTCCGTCAAAAACACTACTAGGAACAAGAGTAATGCGGAATACGTTAAGGAAGAAATACATGACATCTTATCGTCCTATTACAAGGTCTCACGAAAACGATTCGTAGACAATGTTTACCATCAAGCCGTTGATCACCACCTGTTGACTGGACCAATGAGTCCTCTCACTGTCTTCAGCCAGGAGTGGGTGATCATGTTGGAAGCTGAACAGTTGGAGGCAATGGCAGGAGAGTCCCCAATCATCAAGGAACGGCGGGCAGTCTTGACAAGGAAGATTCAGGATCTGGAAGCTGCTATGCAGATATTGAGGACGTAGTGCTTCACAGTATGTGTGCGAACGGGCCCGCATCTTCTATTGCGGCAAGCCCGGGGATGGCTAGATCGTGCAATAATACTCAGCGATATGCGCAAAACCGTCAATTCAGGTCTCTCTGATGAATCAGTGAATCTTCTACGTGTACATTACGTAATATGCGCTGACCTCTTAGGCTGCTATGTGACATATTCCTTATTTCACGCCATTACGCGGCCCACGTCTTCTAGTTCAGCGGGTGACTCGGGAGGGTTTATCTCGAGCCGTACCCCGAAATCCGGCACCAACGAACCCAGCATTTAACGGAACTGCATTATGTTCCCTCTTCAGAAGTCTTTTGAACCCTCTTTAGATATACCTATGCATTACAATTTCTATTCAAGTAATCAACATATTACGCTAGCACCAGCTAGTTAAGCCATTCCTAGCCTTCCAACAAACATTTCCGTCAAGCACACCACCAGGAGATGTCATGGGGGTCGCTCTAGTGCAATCATTGCCTAGAAAACAGGAACAGCCGGTGCTCCAATTTACCAGCAGCCTTACAAAACACCTCTAAGCAGCCTACGCCAGCCGCTGGATGCAAGCCCACATGACTATTTGCAAGATCTTAGCAGTGCAAGCGGAGTTATCATAAGGTCTAAGCGGGCTTTAATATACATCGACTTATCCACAGTGTGATTTCCGCCCACATCGTGATTCTCGAAACTAACACGGAGTATAGGCAGACAGAGGACCCATATCAAATGGCCATGAGCCAACTAGAGATAGCCTAAGGCAAGTACCTTTCCCTCCACAACCAAGCGCATGGACACACCTGCCGCATATACCGAGCAATCCCCTTAGTGTAGTGGTAGATAGCCACCAAATCCAACCCCATAACCGGAGACTAAAGCCTTACTGCTGGGAGCATGGCTGCAACAGCCGCCACTTCGCAGCCATAAGAAACTTCCTACAGCATTGAGGGGAGAAATTTGGTACGGCGACTAAGTTCCATTGCCTAAAGTGTAGTGTGGAGTTTACCAGGAAGACGGCACTGAGAGCTTGTTGACGGGGATAAATGTAAACCAACATATATAAACGCAAAGCAAACTCAACAGGGCTATAGAGTATCGCTACTTTCTTAAACGCCATACACTGCCGCTGGCGGGGGAGGAAGAATCTCAGCAGAGCAGCGAAAGCATAAATATACCTTGAGTATTATACAGACATAGTCCTTTACTTTAGTTATCTGGTGATTAGTAGTCTAATCTGACAACCTGATCTCTGGCTCAGATCCATGCTCTAGACCCTTAACATTTCCTCCGCATTCAGCTTACGCAGCCTTCGCGTCCGCAATAATGACATCCGAAGCCTTTTCACTAATCATGTAGATAGGAACCACGATATAAAAGCCAGGGATCTTCGGGAAGACAGATGCGTCCACAATACGCAAGCTGTCCACCCCACGGACACGGAAGCTGGAGTCCAGCACGGCCATTGGGTCGTTGTCAGCACCGATGGGGCATGTACAAGACGCATGATGACCCCATGCCTCTTTTTTGATGAAGTCTTTCATGCCAGCCTCAGTAGTCACATTCGGCCCCGGCCAGACCTCTGTGAAGGCTCCGTCAAGCGGAATCAGGTTTTTGAAAATGCTGCGTGAATACTCCATGCCTTCGTAAACTGCTTGTAAATCCTTCTGGTCTGCACCATCTGCAGTAATGCCAGTATCGAAGGAGTTGAAGTTGATGAGAGGCATATCACGCGGGTCGGATGATCGAAGGGCTACTGTTCCAGCATTGTTGCGAGAGTGTGCTTTGAGCACGATCCATGTCCAGTGACGGGCATCACTTAAAGAGAAGTCGGAGTAGCCTGGATGATATCCTGTAAAGTATACGGGGGCACCAGAGATGAGGAGATCTGGATCACCAGCGGAGACGCTAGAATTCTTGACAACGGTAATGGCGATGCCGCCGCTGCCATAAATACCCTTTAGAATGACATTGTCCTCCCATTGCTCTAGGCATGGATCTGGCTGGGTTCGTAAGAAAGTGCATCGAGAGGTGATAACGAAGTCACTGGTTGTCTTGCCAACGACAGTATTCTCATAACGATCTTGGAGATTGGTCCCGACACCAGGAAGGTCAACCACGACAGGTATGTTAAATTTCTCCAGCTCTGCTTTCGGGCCAATTCCACTTAACTTCAGAAGCTGTGGCGTATTAAAAGTGCCAGTTGAAATGATGACCTCTCGAGTGGCATTGACACCGCCAGGAGTCCCTCCCGATGTTGTCGCACTTGCTCGGGGGTCTGCCCGATATAAATTTTTACCCTGGAGAAAATCTACTCCAATAGCTTTTGGCTTGGCTCTTGTTTCGTCGAATCTAACACGGGTTACGAGCGTCTCAAGCTGGATGTCCAAATAATATTTTCGTGACCCATCGGAGTTTATCGCATTTGCAGTAGCAAGGATGAATTCGCGAGCGCCATTCCGATGGTGGTTATCCATTGCAAGCGGCACTTGGTAAAGCCCTTGCGTTGAATCGCGGAGTGGAGTATCGGCATTGATATCCTGAAGCAAAACCTCGCCTAGGCCTGCGACCGTCTGAACCAGCTTCCCTAGTAGCCTTTGGCCCATTGCAGTTGCAGCGGCAATTATCAATGATAGGAGCTTCCGGTCCTCAACAACAAGCGTCAAATCAGTCAGAGCAGTGCCATGCCACCCGTTAAAACCATGACCAACAACATAGTTCGGAAGGTATCGACACCGCTCGAGGCGTTTGAAATACTGCCTCATCTTATCCGGAGCCCAAGAGTCATCTCCAGTAATCGTAGCAATGTTCGTCCAATCACTCTCATGAGGGTAAATCGTAATTAGTGCGTTATGAGCGCTACAACCACCCAGAGTGCCTGCACGTGGATATAAAATGCCAAGAGGTGTCGATCCGAGGGGAGGTGCGCCTGTTCCGGTGGCAGCACTTGGCCCAACAAATAATTCGCCTGAAGGAGTTCTCCATGTCATCGTCGAGTCCTTTTCTTGTCGTGCCTGGTCCGAATAGTGGTTCACAAAGTAATCCCATCGCATAGGTTCATATTCGGTTGATTGAAGTTGCAAAGCGGGTACTTGGTATTGCAGCGCGCTTCCTTCATCATCTCCAGCATCAATCAAAAGGACTTTAAACCCAGCGATCGCTAGTCTGGCAGCCAAGGGCCCGCCTCCGGGTCCTGATCCAACTACAATGTATTCGTAGTTCCCAAGACTTGTGCTATCAGACTCATCTCTTCGACTAAACGTATCATGAGTGATATTATACAATGTTTTGGTGGATAACAGGATCCCACTCACTTGGCTAGAGAATTTGCTGAAGCAGCGAAGGCGACTATAGGGCCTAATACTCGTTTGAAGAGCATTTCCAGATATGAGTTCTGGAGGAGCTAGACTCGAGGAAGAAAAGAGAGTGAAAAGGGCAATGGGTTTTTAACAAATGACTGCTTTGAGTGTAATAGTAGAATGAAGGAAGGTTATAGAAGTAGCGGCAAGCTGATTTCTAGGAGGGGATTAAATAAGGGCCCGCTGGAAGTACCGGTTTCTCAAATGATGGCTAAAAGAAGAACCACAAGACGCGGTCATCTTGCTGTGACAATCCTTTCCAGAATAGTAGTACTCCAGCGCCACTTGCCATGAGGTGAAATAGTACAGCTGAAGCCATGACCAATGAGGCAGGCACTCTAGTGTTTGGCATTTTGATCAGCCATCGGGAATGCTCGGGGTAAGAGGAGCTGTAAAACGTGAAAACATGGTCCCATGATATACGCAGTGTCTGCAGTGGATGTGCTCACTGCACAAAGCGCTTTGGTGATCAGAGAGGTTGCAAAGAATCAGCGATGACATGGGGTGAAGACACGATTCCTTCAGTGGTGATGACCGCCATTTGTGGCAGGGGATTGCGCAAGGGGCCGGGTGCAGTTCTTGGCCATAGGGGTCAGCGCTGCGCCCGACCGATGTGGAGAAAAATTCCCTAGCTTGCGGATAAATGCTTCCAAGCGAGCCTCTGTTTTTGACCTGAGCCGCGTCAACCCTTGGAGTTTCTTCCAGGTAGTTTTCCCCCAACGTTCTCATAACCTCCTCCAAGGCTGTCTCATTGATGGTCACTTGTTTGAGATACTCAAGCAGGGACTTGATAGACCAACTAATGGCTCGGCTGCGGCTCTTTCGTGGAGCTTGCTGGTGCAGCCCTCTTCCTCGCAGGTTCACAGTGCAGAACGAGGTTGTAGATTGTTACCCTGGAGTCTATAATCCCATTCCACTGACCCTAGAATGCTCAACTATGCTGTTCTCATCCTGTCAAAATTTGCTTTTTACTGTAGCGTTATGATAATCACAATCGATGAGAGCTCTTGCATTGTCGTGGCTTCGTCTCTGAGACCTCATAATTTATATTGCTCCTTGCTTTCCTGAATGATCCGTCGTAGCATTCTTTGGTGGTGTCTTTTTAAGTTCCCTCACGTTGTCTTATTTTTTGCAAACATGAAGCTATTCTTCGATATCACGGTCTGGATGGCTGCTATGTCTCCTTTGGCAAAATCAGAGCCCGTGGAGCAGAGTTCCGCATTGTCGTCATTCCCCAGCTACGCGGTGACGGCTTTTTAGCAGCACCAGTTGCATTCTTACGCTAATGAAACGTAGTTGGAATGCATGTTGAAACTGATTCTAGAGTCTTTATGTTCCTTCACGGGTCAAGCTTGCATTTGTACAAACGCAGACTTAAATATACGGATATGAGAATGCGTTCAGGTTGGGTGTATGGTGAAGGAATCACTGAGTAAGTTCCCTAATTTTCATCTTCATCAAGGATTGAAGTCCGCACCAAAGTAGCCTACTAATTCAACCATTTGCTAATTTGAACAGCAACAAAGAATGCTTCTGAAACAGCCTGCGGTGCTCCAGTAAGGGACATGATGAAGGCAGTTTTGATCACCGGTATCGTTGGAGGTGCGTTAGCTCTTTTGCCAGTTTCGGTGCGATTATCGGCAAGAGGGCCTGGAGCTGGTGGCGGTGAGTTTGGTCTAGATGACTGGACCATTATTAGAACTATGGTACGTTGAGTCGGTCTTCGTCTGAATCTTTACATGCTCACTGCTTGGAATCAAGTTACTCGTAATCCCGCTCTCCGGACTGTCTCTTGTCTTAGCTGACCATGGACTTAGTAAAGGTATGTGAAATAGGTCTTTACACAGGACGATATTCACCTACCATGATTCCAATAATATAAAGATATCTGGGCCGTCCCTTTCGAAGATATAACGCATGTACTATACGTGAGTTGAGCCTGGATATGGAAATATCATTTTACCCATCCTGACAGTTCTTAGATTTATTGCTTTGACGAATCACTACATTTTGCTTCTCTAGCTTTGATAAAATTCTCCATCCTCTTCTTCTATCTTCGCATATTTCCAGAACGAAATTTTAGAAGAGTGGTATACGAAATTATGGCTTGCCGTGTCAGGTACATCATCACCTTCGCCCTTATATCTATTTTCTAGTGCCAGCCTATTCCATTTTCACGGAAACGGTGAAATAGTAAACATAAAGGCACCTGCAACAATATCAATGCGCAAAGCTGGGCGGCTTCCGCAATCAACATCTTCCTTGACCTTTTCATCATTTCCTACCAATGCCATAACTAGCAAAGTTAGCCTTGTCTTTCAGGATGAAAATACAAATCATGCTAATGTTCGGCGTTGGATTCTTGTAAGTTCACTAACACTCTGGTCAAATTTGGCAAAAGTTACTGAGCCTTCCAAGCATTACCGTCGTCAGCGTTCTCCGGTTGAAATCTCTCATCCAGTTCGGGAATACACAAAATCTCGCATGTAAGTTTTGATGAAACCCCACCCCTCAAATGAGAAACTGACAGCTAAAGGGGATTATGTGCCTCCTAGGTATTAGAGCACCGTCGAGATACACGTAGGTATCATTTGCTCGTGTATGCCAGCGTTGCGAGCTCTCGTGCATAGCTGGCGCTGGACGATGTTCACCCAAACTAGAGATTCCAAACAGTCGACACGTAAGTCGGCCACTGGCAGTAACTCAAAGATCATCAATTCCGTGTCTTCCAAACCGAAGAGCGACAATTCGGATTTCGTTCCACTTGTGAACCTGGAAAACCAACGTGGAAACTCTAAGACATGGATCCAGCATGAAAAATTTCCGAAATATCCTGTTCTGTGGGAGGATATATGTCGGTATCACTTCCGGTGATACGTATTGCTATTGCAATAGTGTAGGGGTGGTAACTGATTTTTGATTGATGCTTATTGATTCTCCTATTCTACAGGTGGAATTTGGTGGATTTCCTGAGCTTGCTTAGCTCACGTAACTAACCCAATTAGTTACAGACAACCTCGTTCAGACACTAGGAGTATTTAGTTTTTAATAGTGCTTAAGCACGCCTCCTGCCAAATTCTACCAAGTTCTGCCAGGTCCCTTTAAGTTCTACTAAATTCTGCCATATTCTACCAAATTCCATTAAGTTCTGCCAAATTCTGCTAGGTGGTTAAAGTAACCAATTACAATTTTCCATCCCTGGGATGGAAAATCGCTATTGGCTCGCTTAGTACTAGCGCCTTAGCAGCTGGCCTTATATCTTCGCGCTCTCTATTTCTGCTTTAACATCTTCTCCTCTCTCTACCTACTTAGTAACTTGTAGCTTAATTATATTTATATTAATTAGGTCCTTTAATGCCTGGCAAGGCTTTAATTTTGTTATAGCGTCTATAGGGTTACTGCCCCTATTAATCCATTTAATCTCTGCTATCTCTCTTCTCTTATATAATTATTATAAACACATTAGGTTAACCATAAGTTGTTTCTCTTATATTGTCCTAAGTTTAACTAAGCAGTTATATAAAGATTTTAAATTAGTATAAAGGATAAGCGGCAGTTATTTAAGTTATAGGATCTTCTTAATAGTTGCTTTAATCGCAGCTCTGGTATTAAATCCATGGGCCATTCTATATAGTTTAAATACTAAGACACTTTATATAACTCGCTTGCATTTAATAGATAACTAATAGAGGATATTGGCCCTATTATCCTTATCTATAAGTATAATAATAAAGCTAATCTAAGAAGAGAGGTTATAGTTATTAGCAAAGGACGAGTCTGTAAATATTATTAGTTTAAGAGTGCTTATATTAAGTTATATAAAGCAAAGTCCTTAGGAGGGATTATCAATTTGCCATTGCAGCTGTTTGTTAAGCTGCTTTACATATTCTTCCTTTAGGTTAATAACTTGTGCTGCAAAGGAGAGGTTAATATAAGGGCGCGAAGAGGCTTTGGGAAAGATTCGAAGGAACAATATAAATTCTATCTAAATCTGAGGGTATATAGCTCTTGCTAGGAACAAGACGTTGCGTAAAGAAGAAAAAGGAATATAGGAAACTTGTAACTAAATATTCAAGGTCTTAGCAGTAGACGCGTGGGCATAAGCCTATACGGATTTTAACAGGTTTTAACTAAATTCCATTATATTAGTGGAATTTGGTGGAATTTAATTAAGTTAGCGGAATTTAGCGGAATTTAATTAACTTTAGTAGAATTTGGCAGAATTTAATTAAAGCGTTAGAATTTATCTGTTAAGTATTTCACTAAGACATTCCTACTGTAACTAGGCTAGTCCCGTTATAGTACCCCCCCTTTTAGCTAAAGGTCTAAAACAATTTAAATTGGTCAAGAATTTATAACTTATTATATTATAAGCGTTATAATATGTTTTAAGTTCTTTTTAATTTTAAGTTTCCTTGTTACGGACGCTTTAAGTACGATGTTACGACTACTTGGAGAAGAGTCGGCGGAAGCTAGTTAGTTGATATAGGTATGGTCCAGGATAGATCTGGTGGAACTATGTAACAAGGAATGGTAACCAAGGTCACGTAGTGTTAAACGCGTTGACTACGTTAAACGAGAAGGATGTTATATTTAATATAGACAACACGTACCTTACGTATAAGAGAGGATTTCTTAGGAGTATGGTTGTGTATTTAAAGGACCTCAGTCCCTACTATAGATAGTTCTCTCCTTATAGTAAATTTTAGAATATAATTAGAGTTAATCTATTAGGTAACTACTCTATTAGTTATTATTATTATGTTGTTTTTGTTCTTACCTATATACCTAGCCTAATAATAGAACCCACTATAGTTCCTACTATAAGGTTCTGTTACACATTCACTACCAAGGTTATGGTATTTAAATAAGATTAAACAATATGCTACTAAAAGCAGCACCAGTTATAACAGCGTTGACGGCAGCTATAACCTTAGGGCTAGGTGATACCAATATAGATAATAGGGATTCTTAAGTGGTTATATAAGGTTAGTTATAGGAAATAGTTAATTACTTATAAGATAATAATAGAATACTTAAAGAACGCATTAATAGAATTGGAGTAGTAAAAATCAAGCTACCTTTAATTGAATGATTCTTAGGAGAGAAGTCAAAGCTTAAGGGATTTCTTACACAGATATACTTTAAGGTAGTATAGGAAGGAGCGAAGTTAGTAATATCGTTGGATTAAGTAGCCTATGCAGGATTATTCCTAATAGGGAGGGTACTTAAGTGGTTTAAGCCGTATCTTACGGAAATATAGGCTAATAGCATAATAACTACTAACCAAGACGTATGGTATATATTTACTAGTTAGAATAGGTTTACAAAGCGACTAATGTAGATATTTAAAGACTTGGAGGCCACAACTACAGCAGAACGAAAGCTTTAGAACTTAGTATAATATACTTTAGTAATTAAGTATACAACATAGTTTTAAACACTAGCTATATAGGTTAAGTGGAATAACAGGGCGCTTATGGCATAGTATAAATAGGGACTTAAGGCTAAAGTCCAGAACGCAATTATCCTAATAGAAGATGCGGATACTCTAAGAGAGTTAATAGATTAGTTAATAAAGATTAATAATAGGATCTACCAAAGGGAATAAGCTAAGAGAGGGTAAGACAGAGTTCTATAGTTATATAAGGCGTAGAGTACGCAATAATAGATATAGAGTTAAAAACTATAGAATAGCGCAGAGCTAATAGACCTAAGCGGTACTAAAGAAACCTAAAGGTGGGAATAGAAACTATAGAAACCCAAAAATTAAGGATTAAGTAATTAAAGGACCTAGGAGCAGAGGCTAAACTAGGGATCTTAGTAGTAGAAAACGTTTAGGCGGACTCTATAGCAAGAAAAATAGTTTAAAGATAGGGCTTATATAAATTATAGAAAACAAGGTCATTTCGCCAGAGACTATAGAGGTGGTTAGAGTAACTATATAGTAAAGAGAACCAGACCAGCAGACAGCACATATATACAAAGGGATAACAGTGCACTGTAAGAAATAAAAGAATGTTCAATTAACAGTTTTGCATATTGTTATAATAACGTATGCCGAATTCATAAGGACGCTAAGTACGGCGTAAGCTATTAGCTATAGGAGCCATTATTACCTAAGTTTAGAGGAACCAGCGAACCAGCTTATAGATTAGACATTAAAGACAATAAATTTAATAAAGGTAAAGCATTTACTGATAATAAGGCAATAAAGGCAGCTTACTAGGAGTATGTAAACTTTAGAGAAGTTAAAATAGAAGCAGAGACTAAGACTATTATAAAATAAGGTTCAGTAATGGGTATTACAATACCGTTGGATACGATTTCCATCGCTTTATAAGATAATAGAAGTAACGTTTAGAAGAAACTAAGTAAGTAGATAACTGCTAGTACTAGCTTATCACTTAATAAAGGCAAAAGGCCACAGGCTTAAGATTCTTAAGAAAAGATAAGAGAAGCTTAAGATTCTTAAAGTGAGATAAGACACACCCAAGGACCCACAACGGACGAAAACTAATAGGAAAGGGCAGCAATTTAGTTTAGTAATAAACAAATAAGTATAGGACGCAAGTTTAAGAACTACGAGTTTAGAGAACAAATAAGAACGTTAGCAATCCTAGGTAAACGCAGTGTTTAGCCTAAAGATTAAACAGTAAATACCAGGATTAAAAAGCAAGACAACTATAAAGATCTAGCTGCAAGACGCAGAAAATAAGAAACTATAGATAAGTTTAGGACAAGAATTATTATATAGTAAGAGCAAAAGCTAGACAAGAGGTTAGCTATGCCAGGTTATATAAAGGACAGAGTACCTATGCGAAGAGTTACTAATAGGCCAAGTATAGGAACACCTAGGGTAAAATGGTTAAATAAACTAGAATAAGAAGAGGATCTAGATATTCTAATTAGGTTTAAAGAAAGATATACTAAAGGATATTACAATATAGCGATAACAAGGTACTTTCTAATAGATAAACCATACACACTAAACCAGTTATACGGAAAGTGGTATAGGCAACAACACAATAATAAATAGGAAGACTTTTATATATAGCTAGATAAAAAAGTTGTCTAAGACTAACCTATTACGGAGAAACGCATAAGTCACATTAAAGGAGTATTAATTATAATGTTAAGGAACCTAGAAGAAGGATCCAGGGACTAGAGAAGTAAGCGACAAATCTTAGTACCTATAGCAGAGATACCAGTGGTTAGGTTGACCAGGTATAGGTTTAAACTTAAAAATAAAGATAAACTAAGAGTTAACCCAAAATATGTAGCGCATTATATACTATTATAGATAGCTTGTGTGGATAACATATATAATATATATAGGGCACCTAAAGATAAGAACCAAAAGTACCTAGTAAGGATATATTGGGCACTAGAGGAAAAGCGGTTTAGGAATGCTAAGTATATACATAGTTAGCACCTAGTAGAAGTACAAGATTAAGGAGACTTAACACTTTAACTAGGAAGATTCTTTACGGAAGAATACCTAGATAGATAATAGTGGTGGGAGTGCCTAGAGAACACTTATCTATGGTATATAGAGGAAAAGAAATAAACTAAGTATTAGCCTAAATTAGATTAAGTACAGGCAGGATCTAGCAGCTAGTAGTTAGGAAAAGGGGAGGTGTATAAAACCAGAGGGAACTAGTATTAGAGCCTTAGACCCTTAAAGAAATTCAAAGATAATACCTAAATTTACGAGTCAAATGGCAAGATCAGCAGTTTAAAGTATTGGTAGACAGTAGAGCAATTAGGAACCATATATCACCAAAGGTAGTAGAAAGGATAGGGTTACTATCCCTTAACCCGTCAACTTGGGCACGCAAGCTATCGATAAGAGCCCACCAATCAGATCAGTAGGATCCGGTAGCCGTGCTTAGAAATATAAAATTCAGGGAGTGGCCAAGGCTTCGGGGGGGGGTTTTTCGCCATCTTATTTTGGGGAATCTTATATTGAGTCTTCTGAATAAGATCTGCATCAATTCTAGCGTAATTAGACGGCATGGCGGTGGTGTATTTGATGGTTGAATTCTACGCGTTGTTCTGATTCTGGTGTTCGCGCATAAGCCTTCCCCTCTGCTCGCCCTGACGGGTCAAGGGATACAGATAAAAGGAACACCCATATCCACTTATAACAATTTTAGGAGATTAGATAGCCTATAGAGGAGGCATTATTAATCTTAAAATAGGACCTATTTAGATAACTATTAAAGGGAGACCAGTCAGAATGTCTTTCAATATCCTACTATTAGGACAGGACAAGGCAATACTAGAAATGCCTTAGTTACAGAAATACAATCCAAAGATCGATTAGGTTACAGGTTAGGTTAATATTAAGAATATATAATAGCATAAAGTGCGACAGCAAACCAAGTTGGTATAGTACTAAGTTGGAGCGACATACAAAGAGACTAAGTAAGGCTTAAGTTATGTACCAAAGAGATACCATAAGTATAGTAAAAAGTTATAGTTACCAGAAAGTGAAAAGCTGTTAGAGCATGCAGCATAGAACCATAAAATAGAATTAGAAGAGGGAATAAGTCTAAAGTTCTTTCTAATCTACAAGCTTACTAAAACAGAGTCAGTAGCGCTTAAGGAGTTTATCCAGGAGAACTTATAAAAGGGATATATTAGACCATTATAGTTATCAGTAGGATATCTAGTACTATTCATCCTAAAGAAAAACGGAAAACTTAGGATGTGTATAGACTACAGATAGTTAAACAGCATCACTAGGAAGGATAGATATCCTTTACCCTTAATTAGCAAAATCTAAGATAAGATAGGCAACGTAAAGATCTTTATAAAGATAGATCTGAGATGGGCGTACCATTAGATTAAAATTAAGGAAGGCAATAAATAGAAGGCAGCCTTTAGGTTAAAGGAAGAACTATATAAACCATTAGTTATACAATTTGGGCTTATAAACGCACTAGTAACGTTCTAGAAGCGAATTAATAGTGTATTAGGAGAACACCTAGATAAATTTGTTATAGTATACCTTAACAACATTATCATCTACTTAGAGAGTAAGGAAGAACACAGAGAACACATTAAATAGGTCTTAAAGAGACTATAAGAAGAATAGATGCTAGTAGCAATTAAGAAATGCAAGTTCTTTACCAGGAAGACCAATTTCGTTAAATTCATTATTAAACTAGGCTAACTTAGCATAGATCTAAAAAAGATTAAGGCTATAGTAAATTAGCAAGAACCAGAGAATATTACGCAGTTAAGATCGTTTCTAGGGTTTTGCAATTATTATAGAAGGTTTATAGCGCAATGGTTACAAAACATTAAGCTATTTACACGGTTAACCAAGAAAGAAGAACTATAGGCATAGGGAAAGGAGTAATAAGAACTGTTTAAGAGAATTAAAGAGTTGTTTACCTAGGAGCCAGTTCTTAAGATCTATTAACTAGGTCTAAAGACGGTTATAGAAACAGATGCATTAGACTTTATACTAGGGGTATACTTTATATAGAAATATTAAGATAGATAGCACTTAGTAGCATACTATAGTTGGAAGATAACACCACTAGAGTTAAACTATAACATCTATAACAAGGAGTTGTTAGGTATAGTTACAGCACTTAAAAAATAGAGAGCATTCTTACAAGGCACAGAAAAACCATTTATAGTTAAGATGGACTATAAGAACCTTACAGGATTTCTAACAACAAAAGAACTCAACTGAAGATAGGTTAGATGGGCGGAAATACTTATAGAATACTATTTTGAAATTTAGCATACCAAGGGTACAGACAATGCACGAGCAGACGCTCTAAGTAAAAAGGCTGAACTACAAAGTAACAAAAAGCTATTGGGAGCTTTATTGCAAAAAGATCAAGACGGATTAATTAGGTATAATTATCTAAAGATTATAGCAACCAAGGAAAGTCAGATCCATAAGTCACCAGAGAGTAATTAGACACAGAAGATTTAAAAAGTATAGGCAGAGGATCTAGACTTAGAGCAATATAAAAACAGAGAAGTAATATATATGCCTAAGTCTATTATAGAAGAATTTGTTAAGGAATTCTATAAGGGAATAACATAAGAATATAATAGAGCTATAGGCTTAGTATTAAAACTTTAAGAGGAGTACATTATTTAAGGAATCTAGGGACTAGCAAGATAAGTTATAAGGGAATATCTAAATTGCCAAAGAAATAAACCAACAAGGCATAAGCTATATAGAGGGCTATAACCTATCAAGACACCAGGAAGACCATAGGAGGTTATATTATAGAACTTTATTATTAAGTTACTAAAGTTAAGAGATCCTATTATAGGATAAGATTATAACGCGATTTTAGTAATAGTAGACAAGCTAATAAAGTAGGGATACTTCATAGCATGCACTAAAGAGATATTAGTAGAGGATATCACTAGAATCTATATAAAAGAAGTGTTTATAAGATATAGAGCACTAGACAAGATTATATCAGACAGAGATCTAAGATTTATAGCAACATTTTAGGAAGTGTTTTTAGCAGAATAGGGAGTTTACGCAGTAATATCTACAGCGTATTATCCGCAGACGGACAGACAAACGGAAAGACTAAACTAGACACTAGAGTAGTATCTAAGGCATTATATTAATCACGCACAGAATAATTAGGTATTGTTATTACCAGTTATATAGTTTGCATACAATATAATACCGTAAGAAGGAATAGGGATATTACTATTTAAGGCGAATTACGGGTATGAGCTAAGAACATTATTATCACTATATTAAGCAAAGAAAACGAGTAGCACAGCTAAATAAAGAATAGAGATGTTAATAAATCTTTATATAGACCTCAAAGAAACAGCTAAACTAGTACAAGAATGAATAAAAAGGTACTATAATATTAAGAGATCTAAGGGACCAGATCTTAAGGAGGGGGATAAAGTATAGCTACTATACAAAAATTTCAAGAGTCGACGACTAAGTAAAGAATTTCATCAGTTATATATAAGTTAAACCTACCAGCCAAAATAAAGATCTACCCTATATAATATATCGCAATGCTAGAGCCAGCACACGGGAATATTAAGCCATTAGTCTATAAGGCAGACACATACAGAGGATAGGAGGAAGATAAATAGTAAGTTTTAAAGATTATCAGTTACAAGGATATAGATAACAAAATGTGGTATAAAGTAAAGTAGATAGGCTATAGTAAGACTACCTAGGAACTACTAAGCAACCTAGAAAACGCTATAGAAAAGGTACAGGAGTATTAGAAGAAAGTAGGTTAAGTAATATTAACAAAGAAGGATTACTAAAGAACAAGTTACCTAAGGGGGACCTAAAAGGAGCAATTACCAAGCTACTTAGAGTTATTTCCCTTACAGGAGGAGAGCCAATCCTTTTATTACCCAGCTTAGACAAACCCTATTAAACAAGTTTCCACTCCTTAGAACAGACCTTCTCACAGACACATTTAAGACGTTAAAGATAAGCATAAGCTAAATATTAAGCTTTAAGGACGCGTGTAGACTCTTCTAAGGCATATTAAACCTTAAGTAGCGTGGAGGCCAGCTTACCGTTAAGCTTTATAGCGGTAGATTAAATATAAGACCCTATAACAAGTTACTTAGGGAACTAGAAGACTGTTAAGAGTTATAAAACACGCACACTTAGTATTAGAGATAGAGCAAACGTTATAGGACGATTGAATGTTTGCTTTAGTACACTTAGAGTAAGAGGAGGGTTGTTAGGACGAAGGACTTGCTAGCGTAACGCACACTAACCCCTCTTTAGCGTAATAAGAGTAAGGGATCGCCATTACCTCGCCTAGTAACAGTATGGAGGAAACCGTACGAAGGCAACGCTTAACCTAGGAAAGAGAAGAAGAAGCTTTAGGTATAATAAGCAAGGACGTTAACTAGACTAATTAAACAAATATTACACCTCTAGTGGACGACTTAGAGACGTTAGGAATCTTTAAGGATAAAGATAAAGAGGAGGGAGATAGTGTTACAGACGCTTTAAGTACAATGTTATAACTACTTAGAGAAGAGTCGGCGGAAGCTAGTTAGTTAATACAGGCATAGTCCAGGATGGATCCGGTAGAACTATATAACAAGGAATAGTAACTAAGGTCATATAGTGTTAAACGCGTTAACTGTGTTGAACAAGAAGGACATTACGTTTAATATAGATAACACGTACCTTATGTACAAGAGAGGATTTCTTAGGAGTACGGTTGTGTATTTAAAGGACCTCAGTCCCTACTATAGATAGTTCTCTCCTTATAGTAAATCTTAGAATATAATTGGAGTTAATCTGTTGGGTAACCACTCCACCAGTTGTTATTACGTTGTTGTTTTTGTTCTTACCTATATACCCAGCCTAATAATAGAACCCACCGTAGTTCCTACTATAAGGTTCCGTTACATTCCTGCTATTATATTTTATATCTTTATATTAGGTGGCAGTCATTTGCCTTTATATTATGTCTATTTAGCTAGAGCAGGCCACAAAGGATAGTCTTTATGGAATTCTTTTACTAGGGAAGGCGCGTCGGCCTTAATCTATTTATAGGTTTCCTAGGTTTGTGTTTTATATCCTTCCCACTTAATAAGAAGTTTAAATTGTTTAGATTATATTTTCTATTGCATATTACTAATTAAGTTAATAAAGTAAGAACTATTACCATTGTTAATAATTATAGGAGGTGGCGGCAGCACTTTGTAAGTTATAGGATTATCTTTTAAAGGTTGTAATAAGCTTATATAAAACGTTGGGTGTATTTTTATCTTAGTTAGCAGTTTAAGCTTATAGGCGTATGGGCTTAGTTTTTTCTTAATTTAGTATAGGCCCGCGAACTTCTAATTAAGTTTCTTTAAAGGCCGTTAAGTCTTTAGGTTTCGTGTATTTAGGTAGGCTATATTACCTTCCTTAAAGTCCCATACGGGAGCTTGTTCTTTATTTATATACTATTCCTATAACATTTAAGCGTATATTAATTTACTTTGTAATAGTTCCGTTAACTGCTTTATTTAATTAGTAAAGTTATTGTCGGAATGTTAGTTATGTAACGTGGTCACGAGACCACGAAGCAAGACTAGCTAACTTAACCTTAAAGCAACCCCTTACTTCTAGACAATTAATAACTACCAACTTTAACACCGCATACGTATCACAATACAGTGATATTCGTGCACGTTGATAAAGCAAGTATACCAACACTAATTAGTAGACGTATAGATTAGGAAATACGCAATAAGCTAAAGCTTAAGAACCGTACTGGAAACAGTATACGGATCGCCTAGCCTTGTCTATTTTAGTTAAAGGAGAAAGCTATATTACCCTCAAAGCTTAAGACCACATATTAGCTTAACTGCTGACGCGTTAGATCGCCTAGAGAATTATATCTTTACTTAGAGAAGATTACGACCTCCCTTAAGCTTGAGAGAATTTGTACTGGCCTTACAGCCAATATAATAGATTGCTGAGAGAATCGCAGTCTTGCTAAGAATACTTTATAGGCCTAATGGCTGCAAAGAACGTATACACCTAAACACCCTTACCTTAACACCCTTACCTTAACGACCTTAACCTCAACCTTGACCTTAACCTTAACCTTAAACTACAATATATACAAGGACTAGTACACTGCTTTAAACAACAAGATAGATCCTAAATGGAAGGAGAGAATCGCTAGACATAGTTATGGGATTAATATAGCAACTGCCTTGGAGGAAGACCTAGAAGAATATATAGAAACAAAAATCTATAAGTATATATATAAGAACTTTACGGATTATATACTATAGTCGCTATTCCAAGAAGAATTTAAAGGCTTTACTATTAAGGACTTTAGAAAGATACGCTCTGTTACTAGAGTAAAGCTCTATACTTACCTACTCCAAAGAGGAGTATACGTCGCTACACACAGTAATAGATACCCACTTTATAAGGTTCTGCATAATGTCCTTACAGAAGAGGAACCTTATGAATAGATAGATAAGGAAATCACAGGAGCTCTTAAGGAAGTTAGCCCTATAATTACAGTGGCACTATAAGAATAACTTAACTTAATATAAATAGCTTTAATATTAAATTAAGCTATAACCCTATTAGTTATAGCCTCTTTAGTTCCTATAACCCCCCCCTATAGCCCACTACCTTCCTATATGGTGCTGACGCCTATAAACTATTAACTACCTCTACTACCTCTAACGCCTATAATCTAGCCTATAGCTATAGCTATAACACCTAGAATACAAATACCTACCCCTATAACACCCTAACTAGCTATTGCATCTACACCCTAGTAAACTGCACTAACCGCTATCTAACAGCAAGCTGCACCTACCTCTACCTAGGATTAACTACTTACCCTCCTTACTTAACTCCTATAGACGCAGAATTAGCAATTATTGCCTACGGCAACTGCTTTTACCCTCCCTTTAGTAACCGCTCCTATTTTACCTGGTGCTCCTCCCGCCCAGTATCTTCACCCTAGTACTGCTAATACCGACCCTGCTATGCACCTGCCTATGTATAGCAAAGAGGCAGCTACTATTGCTAAGATCTACACGGACGACCAAAAGTACAATAGAGTGAGTAATAGCTTTAACTTTAAGTTAACTATCTTCTATAATATCTATAAGAGAGCTGGTCTACCTCCTAAAGGCTATATAACTGCATTCCCAACTATGCTAAAGGGACTTGCTTAGGATCACTACTATAATAGCAGCCTTTTAACTAGATTATTTACTAAAGTATATAACCACATGCGTTACTTCTTTAAAGGACTAGAGTACTATTAGAGAAACCTTACTAAATAGAACGCTACCAACTTCTAAGGAATTATTAATAAGAACCCTAATAAGTAAATCTATTAGAGTTTCCAACTACTCCTTAATAAGCTCTTAAAACATTACTATAGATTATACCTAGAGTTTCGTATAGATCTCTTCCTTACAAATAAGCTAGTTACCGCTTGCTAAGGAGTACCAGTATGCTGTATTGCTATTTCTAACCCTTCTAAAGACCTCTCCCAGTTAATTAGCAAGTTATAATCTTCTATAGTTGTATAGGAGAAGGAACACCCTTCCTAGGCCCTAATAAGACCGTTTTAAGGAGCCTACTTTACGGATTGTATATACCGCCGTGATATCTATAATAACCGTGACCGAACCCGCTCCTATAGACAAAACACCGTCAGATCCCTAAAGGCCAAGTGCTATATTTGCCAAAAGGAGAGCTGCCGCTTATGGAAATACATAGAAGAGGAGCGGAACCGTTCTAGAAATAAGTATAAAAGACATTTTAACAATAATAAGGGCCGCAATAGTAACTTTAAAGAACGCTTTAGACAATACACTATCTACTATAAAGGAGACGACAATAATGAGTGTAATAAGACTTTTAAAGCTCTTGTGTAAGACACAGACGCTAATAAAAACACTAATAATAACAATAGTAAGGAAGAATTAGAAGACCCTAACGGCTACTACCTTATATTATTTGGGACTCTTACTATAGATAAAGCAACCTCTATAAGCGTAGAACTAGCTAACAAGGCTTATACTTACTTACTTACTGCAACCTCTACAAAACCTACTACGGAAACTAACCCGTTTAACTATAATACAACAACCGCTACTTTACGCTATACTTCCACAGTATTTATAGGAATTATGATTGATACCAGTGCGTTAAAGAAGTCTATAGCCAGTTATAGATAATTCTAGGCACTACAGAATGCGGACTAATCTATAAGACTTAACACCTTAACCAAAGGACAAGTTAACGTATAGTTTAGCATTGGAATTGCTACCTCTATTAAAACTACGGATGTTGTCACCCCTATAGGCAAGATACAGTTTTATATTATCTATATAGATACCCCCTTCTTACTCTATTTAGCGGATATGGATAGACTCTAAATCTACTACAACAACCTTAGAAACGTTGTTATTACTTATACCAAAAAAGTGCCAGTAATGCGACGGTTTAGCCACCTATTTCTCCTATAGAGTTTATTACTATAGTTATATTTATCTGAATCCTTTAATGCGAACCCCTGCTACTTAATAGATATAGAGCTACGGCGCCTATATCGCCAATTTAAACATCCCTTAGTTAAGAAATTGCAAAAGCTACTCTACTATACTGGCCATAAAACTAATAGAATGGCTATTAAGTAACTAACTAAGTTCTACTACTACTATTAGAAGTTTAGCAAATTACTAGGCAGATTCTGCTTCACCCTATAAAACAACGTTAATTTTAACTATAATATTATTATTGATATTATATACATTAGCGGATTACCCCTCCTATATATTATTAATAAAGGAACGCGATTCTAAGCCGGTAGATAGCTATAAGATATTAGCGCCAAATATATATAAGACGTTCTATAGATATGCTAGATTAATATTTACCTAGGGCCACTAGACCTAATTACCTATAACGCTAAAAAGAACTTCGTTAGTGAGGAATTCAAGCAATACACCACCATTATGGGAATTAGTATAAAGGGAGTACTGGTTAAAGCACATAACTCCATTAGAATGGTAGAGCGCTACTATAGTTTATTACGGCAAGCCTACCAGATTATTATAACTGAAATCCCTAATATTAATAAGGAGATAGGACTCTAAATAGTGTTTAAAGCAATTAATAATTTAGCTAGCCCTAAAGAACTAGTTTCTATACTTCTAGTCTTTAGAGCCTACCCCCAAATGGTTAAATCTAATGCACTATCCCCCACCATTATATAACGCGCTGCCGCAATTAAAAAGGCTATGGTAGAGATATAGAAGCTACGAGCTAAACAACAAATTGCTAATATATTAAATATGCGAAACGGACCTAATGCTAATATAATTTATAATCTCCCACTAAACTCGCCCGTTTTGGTTTAGAGAGAAGGAAATACTAGCCAAAGCGGCTATTAGGACGGGCCATTTACCTTACTTACCGTTAAGGGTGAAATATGCACTATTAAGCTATTTAGCGGACCTACAGCCTTCTAATCTATAGTTGTAAAACTCTACCTTTAAGCAACTGAATCGCAGGAGTAAATTATCGGACTAGAATCGCTACCTAAACCTCTACTTAGGTTAGCCCTTTTTAAGACTGTCTTAGAGAGACCTATTAAAGCTTAGCAATAACCCCTAAAACGAGGCAAAGGACGCCCTCGCAAATACCCTCTACTTATAGCTATAACTGATATCACCATCTACCTATAGGATAATAGTTAATTTAGTACCTAATTCAGCGCCTCCTAATAGAAGGAGCTTACTGGTCTACTTAAGAAGGGAGTTTTTGAGATTATAAGACTTATAGATATACTATAAGGCGTACAACTCTTTAACTTGTAATTTATTAACGAGATTAAAAATAAGGGAACTAATAAAGCCTTTAAGAAATCCTAACTAGTCGTACAAGCTTATAACGACTTAGAAAAGGAACTAGTTCTTACCTAATTACTAACTATTTAATAAGTCAGCCAATAACTAATTCTCTATATCGCCGCCATAAAGCTTCTATAGGCATAACTTTACCTCTAAGATATTTCACAGGCCTACATACAATCAACCACTACACTAAATTGAGAGTTCTATATATGACCTCCATATAAGCTAATTAAGTAACTTGGGATTAACAAGGCCTCTATTCTAAAGGTTGTAAAACCACTCTATAGAGTACCAAAAGCCAGTAACTACTGGTTTAAGATATATCACTTATATTACATCTAATAGTTATATATGGACTAGTCTACATACAACCCCTGCCTCCTACAGAGTAACGAACCCTTTGGTATTATAGGCCTATAAACTAATAATACTCTATTCCTAGCAGATAAGACCTTTATAAACGCAGAGCAAAACAAGCTATATAAGGCCAAGTTTATAGCTAAGGAATGGGAATAACTTACCGTTAATACGCCCATTAAGTTTAATGGTGGAGTTATTCAGCTACTAACTAATAGGAGCATTACGCTTACTTAGGAACAACAATATATAAACCTTAATACGATTAGCACCAAGCTTACCACAAGTATAGGATTAAGAGGAGCTATAAAAACCTTAACTCTAAAGGACTAGTACATTGCTTAACGTGCTAGAGGTGTATATATCGCTTTAATATGCCAGCCAGAAGCCTTATTTAATTTATCCTTTACCGCCTAGGTAATTAACCCCAACAAGAAAGACGTAAAACAGTTAAACAAGCGTCTAAACTGGCAAATCAAGAACGCTAATAGAGGTCTTAAGTTCATTAAGTTAAATATCAAAACCCTACAGCTACTAGTATTTACAGACGCGTTATTTGCCAATAATAAGGACCTTTCTTCACAGATTAGCTACGTCCTTATACTAGCTAATGCTATAAAGAAGGCCAATATTGTCTATTAGAGCTTAGTTAAGTGCAAAAGAGTTACTTAGAGCGTACTAGCTTCTAAACTCTATGGCACAGCCTATGGCTTTGACATCAGCATTGCGATCAAGTCTATAGTAGATAAGATCCTACAAATTAACCTTCTACTTGTACTTTACACTGACTTTAAGTCCTTATATAACTATCTAGTACAACTTGGAACCACCCAAGAAAAACGCCTAATAATTAACATAATATGCCTCCGGCAAGCCTACGAACAGAGACAGATTACAGAGGTAAAATAGATTAATGGAGAGGCAAACCCTACTAACACTATAATAAAGGGAAAACCTTACGCGGCTCTTTAACAGCTTATTAATACAAACCAAATCGACCTATAAGTTATAGGATGGGTTGAACGAACGAACTCAGATTTAGCTTAGCGTTAGGTAACTAATTATAACGGTGCGGACCCTGAATTTAACCAACTAATCAGGATTTTCTATACCCGGCATAGAAAATTGCTATTAGCTCGCTTACTACTAGCGCCTTGGCGGCCCTTGCGATATATTAACCTGCTACCCCTAACAATTCTTCTTCTTCTCCTTATTGCGTATTGATTAGATCTCTAGCTATTGCGTATACGCTACAAATAGTCTAGAAGTAGACTTAACTTTGGAGTATAGATTAGCCTTCTTTTTAGAGTTGCTCTAGTGTCGGAATATTAGTTATGTGACGTGGTTATAAGACCATAAAGCAAGACTAGCTAACCTAACCTTAAAGCAACCCCTTACTTCTAGACAATCAATAACTACCAACTTCAATACCGCATACGTATCACAATACAGTGATATTCGTGCACGTTGATAAAGCAAGTATACTAACAGTTATGCATATTAATTAACTAGATCCATTTAATTATGGGTTCTATTATATTAATTTTAGGTTATAGTTTAAATCCAAGTTAAGGGTTTTGTCTATAGGTCGCGTAGAACGGCATTATGCCTGTTAATACATTTATTATATTATTCGCAGTAAACTTAGCTAAAGGTAGCCATTTTTTCCAGTTATCTTACAGGTAGGAGCAGTATATTTATAAATATTGTTCTATAATTGCGTTTACAATTTTAGTTTAGCTATTTGTCTCTAGATAAAATATAGTTAAGAGTTGTATTTAAATGCTTAATTGTTTATATAAAGCTTGCCAGAAGTCTAAAACAAACTGGCTTCCGCGGTTGGATATTATCGTGTTAGGAAGTCCATATAGCTTAAAAATGTGCTTAATAAAACATTCGGCTACTAATATTATATTAATCGAGTCCATAGGAATTATATGTCGCATTTTTATAAGACGGTTAACTACTACTATAATATTCGTGAACCTATTACTGCTAGGCAAGTTAACTATAAAGTTAATTAAAATGTCACGCTATCTTTGCATTAGAACTGGTAGCGGTTAAAGTACTTCTTGCTTCTTTATATAAGAGGTCTTTCCACGCACGCATATTCTGCATACTTAAGCGTATTTTCATATATAGTCGTGCATTATAGGCTAGTAATATACTCGTTGAATAATCTTATAAGTCTTCACATAGCTAGGATGTCCTGCTATAGGGGAATTATATATAAATTTAAGTATCTTAAATTGTAAGGGTTTGGAATTCGGAACTACTATCTTCTGTTAATAGTATAGTTAATCATTATAAATTTTGTATTTGGTGAGTGTAATATCTTTATACTATCGTTTTCCTATTTAAATCGCTTTTATTATATCTGCTATCCATATATTATTTTTATATTTATATTCTATTAGCTTATTAATTTCAAATTTATTTCTATTAAGTTCCATATCTAGGAATATAGGATATAGTTTCTTAAAACGTTTAGGGGGCAATAAAATCCATAATTAATTTGTAATCCGTTTGTCTAAGGCGTTTATAAATAAGTCTTATAATTGTTATGTTAATGTATTGGGCTTCTAATTAAGTTTGCCTAATTAGTATATAATCTTAAAGTTAAATTATAAGAGGTATTTAGCCCAACAAATTTAGCGCTGCGTTAACTGCTTTATAGTTATAAAGTACTATAGGTTTTTATAATCCGTTAATATACATATTAGAAATAACAATCCTTTAAGTTCTGGGCGCCATTGTTTAAAGCATCTAATAATTATAAGTAGTTCCTTATTATATATTTTATAGTTTAATTTGGTAGGGGCGAGCTTTTAAAAGAGAAAGGCTACCAGACATAGCTTACCGTCCTTATTATATTGCAATAACACTCCCCCTAGGGCATAATCAGACGAGTCCGTTTCGACAATACATTTAAGGTTAGGGTTAAAGTGGGCAAGAATTGGAGCGTTTATAAAGCGTTACTTTAAGTTATTAAAAGCTTGTTCGCATCTAGCAGTTCATTTAAATTTTATATTCTTTCTTATTAGGTTTACCAACGGTTAGGCAATTTTTAAGAACTAGTTAATAAATTAGTAATAGAAATTTACGAATTCTAGGAATTTTTAAATGTCTTATATGTTACTAGGGCTTCCCTAGTTTATAATCGCAGCGACCTTTTTAGGGTCCATTTTAATTCCGTTATGGGATATAATTAGGCCTAAGTACATAACTTTGGATATGTAGAACTTGCATTTCTTAATATCGCATTATAAACCCGCATCTCGCAAACGTTTAAGGACCATTTAGATATGTTTTTAATACTTAGAAAGTAAAGACGAGTAGATTAGGATATTATTAATATATATGGTAACAAATATATTAAGGAATTCACAGAGCGTATTGTTAATATATTGCTAAAACGTACTAGGACCGTTCTTTACACTAAATGGCATTACTAGGTATTTAAAGAGTCCCTATTGTGTATAAAAGGCTATATACTTCTTATCTCCTTCTTAAATGCAAATTTAATTAAAGGCAGCAACTATATTAAGCTTTATAAAATATTATGCCTTTACTAGGCGGTTAAGCGTCTCTTAGATTAAGGGGATTGGATATTAGTTTTAAATTATAATTGCGTTTAGGGCTTGGTAATTAATATAGAATCTTAAGCCTCCTCCTAGCTTTTTAATAAATAATATAGGTAAGGCAAATAGAGATTAACTAGGGCGAATAAATCCTTTTTCTAGATGCTTATTAAGGTATTATTATATTATAAGCAGTTCTTCTTGTAATATACCATATAGCGGACCGAACTTTGGTGTTATACTAGGTTCAAGTTCTATCTTAAAATTATATTTATCCTAATACGGGGGTAGCTGGTCTACAAATTATTTTTTAAACTTGTTAATTAGATTGTGGTACTCCTTGGGTATAAGAGGTTAAGGGTTAATATACTGCTTTGGTTCTAGCGCCTTTTTAATATCTTCTATTATTATAGCAAAGATTTTATAGTCTTGTTTTCTTGCTAACAAAATAAAAGGTGCGGCTTGTATTATATAAATTTTAAGGGGTTTTTGTTGGTTATATAAGGGGATATCACGTAGCTACGGTTTGTAGATAGTATGATAATTATTAATTGATTCTTTTTGATAGGAATGAGGAAAGGGGTGAGGAACTTAAGGTTCCTTACCACGCTAGGGCCACGTCAGCACATAACGGCAACATGCCTGGCGTGATGGCAGCTTGCCTTATTCCTGACACTGGCAACTCTTTTTTTTGTGGTTGCCATCTATATATATATAAATAGACAGGATGCGACAATACCAGATAGTGTATAATAATATTAAACAATATGCGATAATACCAAACAATATGCAACAATATGCGATAATGCGGTAGTTGGCAGATAACGCAAAGACGGGTGGGCTGCTAAGGCGCTAGTAGTAAGTAAGCCAATAGCGATTTTCTATCCCGGGGATGGAAAATCCTAATTGGCTGGTTTGAGTTAGGGTCTACAGAATATTATGCTTTTACTCCCTTTTAACCCAACCTTTAACTCGTATATATAGAGTGTTTGTGTTAATAAACGTTTCTAGAGCCTTGTTTAGGTTTGCCTTTATTATTACGTCTGCTGGGTTATCTTAACCGTTAATCTATTAAATCTTAAAGAGTTCTCGCCGTTTGTAGGATTAATAAAGTGCTATAATATTAATTATAAGGCGCTTCTCCTTTATAGTACTAAGCTTAACCAAGCACTTATAGAGGGAGTATGAATTGGTGTATACGATTGTAGGGATAATAGGAAGTTTGAGTTGATCTATAATTATCTTTAGGGTAGTTCCAATTGCAATTGCTATATTAACTTCGCTAACCATTTTATATATCTCTGATGCTAAAATACTTTAGGTGACGCGCTTGCTTTTAGTTGAGCTCTAATGGATAAGGTTGCTATGGATTATAAAGTTATTCTCTCTAGTAAACTCGTTTGCGATGATAATTTTATATCCTAGCTAGGAGCTAAAATCTTTGTTATTTGTAAACGATCTATTGACAAATATAAAGAGCTTGGTAGTGGGAAGATTAATAGGCACATAGTGTAGGCCCTAGTTAAGATGGTTTATTTGCTAGGAAAGGCGTTTATTTAGGGTAAGAATGTTGTCCTTAGTTGGTTCCTAGTGTTGGGCGGCAATAGAGAGATTAAATAAAGCCTTGGGTTAATAGATAGAAGCAATATAAGCTCTGTAAGCGCGTTGCTCCATGTATCCTTGCTTTAGAGAATTAGCATTAATAATATTAATCTTCTTGCCTTGACCCTTCTGGCGTAGAGTAATAGAATCCTTGTTTAGGGAGAGGATATATCTATTAAAGAGTAATGGTATTATTAAACTAAGCTTTTCCTTTAGCTTTGCTATAAGATTTGCCTTTACTAGCTTGTCTTCTTTAAGAGCTAAGAATTGGTTGTCTCCTAAGATAATTATATTGTTAGTTTGCATGCTGATAATTCTAAATAGAGTTCCTATAGTTGTGATAAGGAAGTAGGGATTAAATGTAGAAGTAGTTATTAAAAGCTTCTCTTTATAGTGCTTGCTGTAGGTAGTCTACTAGTAAGTTCCTGCCTCTGTAATTCTATATAATGGCTTAAGCACAACTATAATTGTATCTTTAGGATACTGGTGGCGAATTTGCTCTAGAAGGTATGCTAATATTAAGCGCTAAAGGTGCGTCTCTAATTGGGTGTAGGCTTGAGTGATATCTTGTAAATAAACCGCCATTCTATTCTTTATTAAGGAGGGAGCTAGTGTAATAATAACTTGCTGACTAGCTTGTTGAATTATGGGAGACTGCGTAAGAATTACCTCCTTGCTATTGTTATTGTAGCCTTGGATGATAAGCCTTAATTTCTTAAATGGGGCGTTAGTAGCTTTGCCCTTAATTTTATTAACCATTCTTGACTTGAAGATGCGAACTCCATTAAACTTGGTAGGGTTATACTTCTTAAATTTAAAGACTCCTCTTGTAATAAGACCCTTAATTTTCTGCTTGTTAGATGCTTGGAAAGGAGCTCCTGGAGTTATAATATAACCTTCCTTTTAGAGCTGTTTTGTGAGTTTAAAGTTATCCTTCTCCTTGGCTGTTATAAAGGCCATTAATAACTTAACTCCATTTTTAATGGCGGCAATGAATTGCTCTTTAAAATTAATAAGATATTGGCGATTTTGTGATCCCTTTAGGCGACCTCTACCGCGTTGTAGTTGTGGCGTATCTACTAATATTATATTGGGATTGTAGTCGCCTTCTAGAGTATGTTAATTGTGGTTCTCCTTTAGGGCATCTTTTAGGGCATCCTATAAAGGCTTAGAACTATTATCTTTGTAGTAAGGCTTAATAATAGTTAAATAGAATTAAGTGGGTTTGTGAGGCATTTAAATAGTGCAAGTCTGGCCATTAATTATAATGAGTTGATGTGGGCCTGACTATCCTCCCTTTTTATGCTATATGCGTACCTTAGACTGGAGTGGCAGATTAAGCGTAGTTAAGGTGTTTGGGCTATTTCTTATTCCTAGTGTGTTGTTGACTTGGCGTGTGGCGTAGAGATGTTGTACCTCCTTCGTTGCCTTGTAAATAGCCTTAGCTTGTTATATAACGGAGGGAGATAGTAGAGAATTGTTAGTTATTTAAGGGTAGGTGCTAAAGACTAGTAATATAGGTACAAGTCCATCTGGGCTAGCAGAATTGTTAATAGCTTTAATAGCTATTTATAAGGTAAGTTCTTTGCTAGCGTCCTCTAGTTCTAAAGAGATAATCTTATATACGCGGCGTAATGGCGTGTGATATCGCTCTACTTTTTTAATACTATTATGTGCCTTAACAGGGACTTCCTTGACCTTAATTGCTATTGCCTTTATCTATTGTTGAAACTCTGTAGATAAGAAGTTCTTTCCTATATTATAGATGATTTAATTAGGGGGTCTTAGGTAGATATTAATCTAGCATAACTAAAGGGTATCCTATACGTTCCTAGCTGACATATCCTTTAAGAATTATGCGGCTTGGAAGGAGGTTGAGAAGTTAATAACTTGGAGTACTGGCTTGCTGCTAAGATATATAATATTAATGATAATACAGAAGTTAAAGTTGTAGTTATCTTTAAGGGTGAACTTGAATTGGCTAGGGGACTTCTGGTTTATTTGGCAGTGATGGTAGTACTTTATAAGATGCTTAATTGCCTTAACCTTGACTTTATGGCCTGCTTGCTAAAGAACCCTAAGCAATTGATGAATAGATAGGTAGCCAAAACGATGGTGCAGTTGGCGTAATTCTGACTTAGTTAAGTGGCTTTAAGCAATACTCTTTTTTAGTTAATAAAGAAGCAACTAGGGGTAACCCTACTTGCATATAATAGGCACCTAATTGTCTCCCTAAATAAGTATATTCTTAAGGTTGTTAAGCCTAACGCCTAACTTATTTATATCTTTAATGCAAAATAGAAACAGAGTGTTTGTAGGAATAATATGGAAAGTAATATATCCTAAGGGGGTTTGGACCCTAATTGTGCCGAGAGAGATTGTAGTACCTTTACTAAAGCAAATTGTATGTTGGCCTGCCGTTAATTGGTTAATCTAAACAGAGCTATTAAGCTGCTAAAGGGCTTAAACTTAAGGTTCTCCTACTGTAGATACTCCTGCGGCTTTAATATCTGGTATAATACTATAGAAGACGTTCGCCAAGTATCTGTTGTTAAAGGAAAACGTAAAGCTCTCCTTTGGCTTGTTAAAGATATCTGACTTTGTGATAAAATGGAGTATAGATTGGTCATTAAGAACAGTAACGGTTTGTGTGCTATTTACCTTACTATATTTAGTAAAGTATTAGTTAGGAGAGTAGTCCTTAATTTCTATATCTATAAGGAGCTGTTTGACCTTATTAACCTTACCCTTGAGGTTTTTTATGCCTTTATATTGAACTAGGAAGCTTTGGAAGTAGGCCATAGTGACCTTATAATTTCTAACGTTTCTTACACTCTAACAGAACTTGTTATATGCCTCTTTTTGCTTATTAAGGGAGTGTCTAGTTAATTAGCACTTTGGCTTCTTATAAATGTAGCACTTCTTCTAGTGATTACTTTGAAATGAACCTCCATGAGGACCTCTACGGTTGCCTTATAGTTAATGTTGATTGTACCCTCTTTTGTATTCCCTACCACGGCCACTATATATTTGATTAGTCTAGTTGTAATTATGTTGGTTGGGAATACTTATTTGGGTAGGGTTTTTGGTATAGAGCTGTTGAGATTCTTGTGTTTGCATCACAGTACCTATAGTGGAGCGTAGCTTAGTATATACTCCTTTAAATGTATCTGTAGGTTTATATAGCGCCAAGTTGCACTTAGGAATGCTACGGCATGCTGAGATAACCTAGTCCCTTAGGCTGTTCTTGTTTTGGTAGGTTTTAGTAAGGCCATGTTAGATTTTCTAAAGTTTATTAAAGAGTAGTTAAAGGCACTTTAAATAAGTCTTTATTGGGTTGGAAGCAATAACTCTTTAGAACGTAGTCTCTTGTTATTTAGATATATAAAGTTGGCGATTCTTGTTAGTCTTAAAGTGGGCTCTAGTAAGCTAAAGCATTATATTAAAGCTATAGTTTTTACCCGTAATATGGTTGTAATAGAATATTGCTGCCTGTCCCTTTAACATAATAGAGAAAGCGTAATGGTACTAGTGGCGTTGAATTCTGACCTTATTATAACAGTTATAAAAGACCTGTAGTTTTGCTCTAAGTATGTTATATAGTTCTCCTCTAAACTTCTTCTCTTCGTCTAAATATACCTTTATTAGATTTGTGACTTCTTATAGTAAAGGCTTACTAGTTGGCTGGAGTGGAGGAGGTGAAGGCGGAGTAACTTTAAGTAGGAGAGCACCTCTAGGTGGGAGAGCAGCTTTAGGTGGGGGGTTAGTGTTTTGGGGGTTTTAATACAAATTAAAGTTGCCTTTTGAAGAATATGGGTTGTTTTTAGGTTTTTATAGTTAACATATAATTTTAGCTTCCGTCTATATTGGTTCTTCTGTACTAATAATAACGGCCTAAATATTGCTAGTAATTAGGTTACTGTTCTTAGTAATATATACCCTATTCTTATAGAGGAAGTCTTGAAAATCCTAAATAATATTAACGTTGCTAAGTGCCTAGGTATTAGCAGTCCATCCTATAAAATCCTCCCTAAAATACTCCTATAGTTATGAGTTGGCGTAGCATCTATTTTAGTAGAATATAATATGGTGTAGGAGAAAGCCGTTAACTTGTTTTATAGTATAAGTTGTTATATTAAAGGCGAATTCGTCCTAATCTTTATTGATGAGTTTTGCGTGCTTAGCTACCCCTGGTGGTAAGGAGTCTTTCTAGTTATTTGAAGTAGGCGTAGCCATGTTTTTAGAGGGAGGGAAGTGTTATTGGTATAGGGATTGTTGTTTGGTACGCGTTTATAATGTGTATTTGTTGTTTGGTACGCGTTTGTCGTTTAGTACGCGTTTGTGACGTGTATTTGCGGTTATGGGGCTTAGGACTAGTTCTGGCCTTAAATCACGAAGACTTGTAAAGTGTATTGTTCTATGTGATGGATGTAAGAATCCGTAATCTTAGAAAGGCTTAGGACTAGTTCTGGCCTTTTAGATCCTTAGATTTGTGGAAGAGTTCTATTTAAGGTTTAGGACTAGTTCTGACCTTAAAAGACAGCTTCCTCTAGCATGAGTAGTACTAGTATAGTGGCTTGTCTCTTCTTGGTGGAATACCTAGCTGCTCTGTGGTATAACAGTGAAGTTAACTACTAATTAGTGTTGGTTATACAAGGGGATATTACGTAGCTATGGTTTGTAGATAGTATGATAATTGTTAATTGATTCTTTTTGATAGGAATGAGGAAAGGGGTGAGGAACTTAAGGTTCCTTACCACGCTAGGGCTATGTTAGTACGTGACGGCAACATGCCTGGCGTGACGGCAGCTTGCCTTATTCCTGACAGTTTTAATATATTATCTTTGCATTCTTTACTACAATTAGCAGTTATAGTTTTATTGTATTGGTTTAAGGTTTATAGTAAGGGCAATTTATATTATATTAAATTTGAATAGTCTTGTATATGTTTATAGGGTAGGTGGTGTTTTAAACAATAACTTTAGTAGTAAGTCGTGCGGAATTTTAGTATTTCTTTAACCCAGCTAATTAAAGGGTTGTGCCGTTTTAGCTATCTATGTCTAAGTATTATCTTATATTACTTTAGGGGTGTTATAAATAGGGAAATGTATTTAAAGTATTCGCCTATCCGCATTTTTACAAGAGCATAATGCGTTAATTTGCTATATATTAAGGGTTTGCCGTTAAAGCCTTATAGGCCTTAGGGCTTATTAAGTTTCTTTAAATTTAGGCGTTAGGTTTTTATATAGTTTATATTAATAAAGCCTATACTAGTGGCTCCGCTGTCTATAAGGATTTGTACCTCCTTCTATTTTCTAAGTATTTAAATTTCACTAAGTATATTAAGGGAGTCGTGTTATATATCAGCGCTGGAAGAGCCTAGACACTTATACTCTTCCACTTCTTATCCTAAGGCGCGACTTGGCCCTAGGATAATTTGTTTTCCAAGTTAGCTAAGCGTAAGATGCTTTATAATAACTAGGTATAATTTATAGAACAAGTATAAGTTAAGGAGTGAGTATAGCTTAAAGAACAAGTGCAATTTAAGGAGTGGGTGCGATTTAAAGACTAGGAGGAACTATAGCGGACTTTTTTAAAAGGGTGAGTTCGGCAATTTCTTTAGATATATCCTTTCCTACCACATCCAAAGCATTCTCTATTTATAGCTTGAGTTCTTTGTTTGTTGGTTCCTAAGGGTGCGTAGGATTAAGTGGCGTTAAGGTCCATAGGGTCGTGCATAGGTTTTGGAGAAGGGTTGCGCTTTAGGGTATATATTGGTTTCGTAAAGTCTTAAACGTAAGGCGTGGTTAGCTTTAGAGAATGAGTTTATTTGTTATATTAAAGGTCCTTGTTAATTCATTAACACATTATAGTAAATTTAGGTAGGTCCTTTGGTAATTCCCTGCCTACTAACTGTGCTCTAATTTTATCTAAAATAGCTCGTTGAAGAGCAGCAACTTTAGCGGCTTTATTCCAATCTAGTTCGCTAATAAGGCCTAAAAATTCCAAAAAGAAGCTAGTAAAGTCTCGATTCTATTATTATAGGTTTTTAAGTTTAGTAACAGCGGTATATTTGCGGCTGGCGTTATTATACATTTATTTTAATAGAGAGATAAAGATTTCAAAATTAATAAAGGTGCCGTTACGGAAGAATAGGTCCATAGTTTATATAGCGTCTTTGCTTAATTAAGACATTCTATAGCTAATCTTGCTAGCTTTAGTAGGGTATTGGTTATAGTTTATTAAAAGTTTAAGACGGAGCTTAGTTATAAAGGGATATAGGTTATTTTAATTTCTATTAAACATTGGAGGGTTAGGAAGCTTTTCTGATTTTATAGTAGGTACTAGGTTTGTTATAGGTATAGGTTAAGCTACCATTACTAGTTTAGGGTTTGCATTTAATGGGCTAGGTTTGCATATAGTTATCTTAATTTTGTTTACAGGTGTTGCTATTAGGGTCTCTATTGTAAGTATATTAACGTTACAGAGTTCTTTACGGAGTGTTTCTATTGATTGCTAATACTAGGCTTCTAGTGCAGCCTACTACTAAGCTAAAGCATCTATAAAGGCTTCTTGTATTGCAGTTAACTGTTCCCTAACTAGGGTTATAATGCTTATAGTTAATGCGTGGGATTTGAGGTTGTTTGCCATTTTAATAGTAGTTGTTTTTAACGCAATGTAATATAAGGGCGCGAAGAGGCTTTGGGAAAGATTTAAAGGAATAATATAAATTCTATCTAAATCTGAGGGTATATAGCTCTTGCTAGGAACAAGACGTTGTGTAAAGAAGAGAAAGGAATATAGGAAACTTATAACTAAATATTCAAGGTCTTAGCAGTAGACGCGTGGGCATAAGCCTATATAGATTTTAATAGGTTTTAACCAAATTCCATTACGTTAGTGGAATTTGGTGGAATTTAATTAAGTTAGCGGAATTTGGCGGAATTTAATTAACTTTAGCAGAATTTAGCAGAATTTAATTAAAGCGTCGGAATTTATCTATTAAGTGTTTCACCGAGACATTCCTACTGTAACTAGGCTAGTCCCGTTATAGTTAAAGGCAGCTTTTAGTTGATAGACTGTAGCAATATAGGCTTCTCTTGCTCTCTAAGCAACATACTAATCTTTTAGTATAATTGCCTTACGGACTTCCCCTCTAGAGCTAGTTAGGTCTATAGTCTTTATAGTAACCAACTTTAGGTTCTGGCATTAACATTTCTAGATAAGGGCTATTAAATCTTTTTCTTGCTTAATATAGCCTCCATTAAACTTAATTAGGGTATTTAGTGTAAGCTTCTCTCTCTCTTTTACTAGGAACTTTGCCTCCTAAAGTCTAACTTCTTCGGCCTCCATAAAGGTTTTATTAGTAAGGAATAGTATATTATTAGTCTGTAATCCTATAATTCTAAAGCTGTTACTGTTTGTGTATAACAAGTAGGGGTTATATATTAACTGGTTTATCCGTAGTTTATTAAGGTAGTAATAGTAGTATATATTAAACTAATAGTTGCCAGCTTCCAGGATACTATAGAGTGGTTTAATAACTCTTAGAATTAATCTATCTTTTAGTCTAAGTTCTAGTGGCAGGCGTATAAAGAAGTCTCTGTTTAGGTGGGTACTAGACTATATATAAGCTTATAAGATATTACGCGGGTATAGAAAAGCTAGTCTTCTTTTATTTCCTTATAGGGTTACTATAAGTGCTAGGATAATTCTCTGGCTAATATATTAAATAGTTAGTAATTATGTTAAGACCAGATCTTTGCCATAGTTGTTATAGGCTTACACAATTAGTCTAGACTTCTTAAAGGCCTTGTCTGTTCCGGCGTTCTTAATCTTATTAATAAATTAGGAGTTAAAGATTCTGACTCCTTTTAGGATATCTGCTGTATTAGTAAACTTAAAGACGCCTTTCTTAAATAAACTGTTTATCTCCTTGCATTAGGACTCTGTAAATAACGGTAAGGTACACTTAGAGGTTATAGTATCTAGTTTTGTCAGGCTGTTATTAATAAATATTAATATATCTGTGATGTTTTGCTGCAACTTTGTCAACGGTTATTATATCCGTTTTAATCTTTAGGGGGGTATAGTAGCTGCCAGTTCCTTAGTTGGTTCCTTAGTTGGTTCCTTAGTTAGTTCCTTATTTAGTTCCTTAGTTAGTTCTTTAGTTAGTTCTTTAGTTAGTTCCTTAGTTAGTTCTTCTAGTTTAGGTTATAGGTATAGTTTTACTGCTATAGTCCTAAAGTTAGTAGGTCCACTAAGGAGCTATATATTACATATCTCTCTATTAATTCTAAGTAGTTTAAATAGGCCAGTCTATCTGCCGCTTTATTTAGTATTACCTTCGCGCTATATAAGTACATCTAAGTTAAGGGGAAGGTTGTGGATTATAGTGACAGATAGACCGTTTTATTAGTTTAGTACATTATTAACTTACTTCTTTGCCCTAATTCTTACAATCTCCTCTATTGCCTTCTTTATAGCTGCCGCTTGCTATATAATAGAGGGTGCTAGTGGGTTAAGTTCGCCTATTTAAGGGTAGGCACTAAAGACAAGTAGTATTAAGACCAGGCCGTCTAGGCCAGCTGTGTTATTGGTGGCTTTTACTACCATTTATAAAGCCAGTTCTTTAGTTATTCCTAAGTCCTATAGTTCCTTTATAATTATCTAATATACTTAGCGTAGTATTAGATAAGCTCTTTCTACCATTCTAATAGACTAGTAAGCTTCCACTAGAACGCTCTTGGTTAATATAGCCATTGCCATAGCATGCTATTAAAACTCCTTGCTTATAAAGTTCTTCCCGGCATTATAGGTAATATAGTCAGGTAGTCCAATGTAGGTGTCAATTTAGCATAGTTATAGGATATCCTATATATGTTTTGCGGAGATATTATATAGCTATCTTACGGCTTGAAATCTGGTAGCTTTGTTAATAACATAGAGGATAGGGTTTCTATTAATATATATAATATTAATAAAGATAGAATGGTTAAAATTAGAGTCTTGGTCTTCTTATAATGTAAACTTAAACTATCTAGGAGATTTGCCATATTTCTGGCAGTGGGAATAGTACTTAGTAAGATAGTTAATAACCTACTTATTAATATTATTATGGCTAGAGCGTTCTAATACTTTATGCAGCTTATCTGCTGATAGGTGTCCAAAGCAACAGTGGAGTTGGCGGAGTTCAGTAGTGGTTAGGTAGCAAGGGTTTTAATTAAACAAGTGGGTTATAAATGACTGTAGTGACTCTTTCTATAATAAGAAGGGGTAACTAAATCAGTAAACCACTGGCACCAATTTTATTAGGGTAACTAGGACGTTCTTAAGGTTATTATAGTAGACCTTTAGTATATCCATATCTGCGAGACACAGTAGGAAAGGTATATTAGCCTTTATAATATGGAACTTAATATTGCCAACTAGTGTATTAACTATAATAAAGCTAATAAAAGAGGTAGAACCGATGCTAAACTGGACGTTAATAGCATTAGCCTTTAAAGTATTAATAATAGTATTATAGGTCTTTCTATATACAAGGTATTGTCCATAGCCAGCTATTAATCTCTTTAAGGCTCCTATGTTAATTATTACTCCATAGAACTTATTAGAGGTATATTAGCTAGTAGTAACATAGGCAAATGGGTCTAAGTTGTTGTGGTAAGCAATTAGATTGGTGCCGGTAATTATATGGGTAAAGGATTAGTCCGCTAAGTCAGTTACAGTATTAATGGCTCCTTTGTGCTATATTGTTCTAAAAAAGGTAAAAAATAATTTAGTCTATTCCTAAGTTAGAGATAGTAGTAGTAACTTAATATTAATTATAAGAGCTTCTATTACGTTATTGGTAGATTCTAAGTTAAGTTTATTATTATAATCTGTTCCCTTGTACTTAGTAATATATTACTTAACGTGCCTATTAAAGCAGCGGTTAAGTCTATCTTTAAACTTCTTCCGTAATTCATCACGTTCTTCTCTTAAATATTTAGATAACTAGTAGCCTTCCTTATAACAAACGAAGCAGCGCTTCTTTAATAATGCATATTAGTTAGATAAAAATGGTTGTGTTCTATAAGGTAATTAGGGGTGTTATCTATAGTAGCGGCGGTTAGTAAAGAAGGCTTAGGGGTTCTTACTATTTAACTTTTTAAATATTGTGATAGAGGATTATAAGTTATTAATTAGACTAGTTAGGCTGTTAGAAGATTTAAAGCAGGCATATTGGCACGCTGGTAACTCTTGGCAGGCGTTAATAAGCTTATTATAAAGGAACTTGTCTATGCGTAAATCTGGGTTAAGGCTATGCTAAAGGTGTCTTAGTTCTTTAATAAGTAACTATAGGCAGTCTAAGGTTGACTTTCTAGCATTCTTGCTCTTGCCTATTGTGGACTTTAGAGTTATTACATTCCACCACCCTAGTATACTGCGTCTGTACTCAGGTCCCTTAAAGTAGTTGCGTGTGGCGTTGCAGATTTAATTAAACAAAAGGGTCAGGGTGACGTTTTTAAGGTTGGTGTAGTAGTGGTTAAGTGCTAGACCGCGTAGCATTGTGGGGTAGGCTTTAACCTTGGCTTCTTAGGGTATATTAGCTCTGCTATAGAGGTTATAGAAGATAGTAAGTTTAAAGTTAAAGTTATTATCTTCTCCGCTGTACTTATTGTCTTCTATATACATCTTTGTAAGGTTTGTTAGCTCCTTACCAAAACTCTAGGTTTAACTCTATCCCCTAGGTGGTTCTGGTTGTAGGGTTAAGTTAATATAGTTAGGCTCCTGTTATAGGGGTAGTATAGGGGTAGGTTAGGGTGTAGTGGGTGGTATTATAAGTAGGGTAGGATTCGTGGTTGGTGAGATTGAGATTGGGGTTTTGATGGTACTGGTGCTGGCGAAGTTGTTCTTAAGAAGGTAGTTAATTTATCCTAAGGTAAACTTTCCTTTAGTTGCCATATACTCCTTAATCTTAGGCTTAGTCCATTCTATAGGGTCTTCTTCTTATAAGGTGTTAAATAGCAATTTGGGGACTGTAGCATTCCTATACTTCTTTATCTATACGCTATTAGTCTATAGGAACGTTTAAAGCCTTTAAATACTAATTTAGTTGCAATCCTTAAAGATTTATATTATAAGGTTTTGGAAATCTTCCTTATAGACCTCCTATAGTTCATTGTCCTTAAGATTATACGCTTTATATTCTAGGATCTTAAACTTCACAAATTTATTAATATCCTTTATAGTGGTTTCATTAGACTATAGGTTAATGCCTTTAGGCCATTTCTCCTGTCCTATGTTAACCTATGCCCTAATATCTAACATGTTAATTATTGTCTTATTAGGTTCTAGCTAAAAACGCATAATAGACGCGAACTAAGGGCCTATTAAAAGGGTTGGTTCCTTAAGTACCTAACGCGTTTAAAATGCGTAATAGACACAAACTAAGGGCCTATTAGATAGGGGTCGGTTCTTTAAGTACCTAAAGGCTATATATATAAAAATTAAGGGCCTATTAGATAGGGGTTGACTTTTCAAGTATACGTTAACTGATGCTCCTTAATGTAATCTGGGTAGTATAAAATGCATAATAGACGCAAACCAAAGGCCTATTAAAAGGGGTTGGTTCCTTAAACACCTAAGGGCTGTATATAAAAAATTAAGGGCCTATTAGATAGGGGTTGACTTTTTAAATACATGTTGACTAATGCTCCTTAGCAGACAGGTTCAGTAGAGGCCTATAGCAGGGACTGATTAAGCTTGTCTCTCTTTATAGATAATACGTCTCCTAATCTGTAATTACTAATCAGTATTAGTATCACTTCTGGTAATACGTATTGCTATTACAATAGTGTAGGGGTGGTAACTGATTTTTAATTAATGCTTATTGATTCTCCTATTCTACAGGTAGAATTTAATGGATTTCCTGAGCTCGCTTAGCTCACATAACTAACCCAATTAGTTACAGACAACCTCATTCAGGCAATATATTTTATACACTCAGCTATGCAAATGCAAAACTAGATCAAAGTTTTATTCAGATATCAGTAATTGTACTAAAGGACAAGAATAACCTTTTTCACTAGTGTAATATTTTATAAAGGTCAACATGGTCCAAATATTCATGGAGACTTGCCGCTTGTGAAATTGGCTTGTTCAGCATAATTCGAATTTGGGCATTGTGTTCATGAGCCGCCTCTAACTATTTTAGAGCATCACCGGCCCTCCCACAGGCGGTGAGGTTGGAGACTTCTCCGGAAACCGGTACCATGAGTAGCACTCTTACTAGCGGCCCGCATCGGTGTCAACTTCGCCACCCCTTAGGCGTCAGCATGATGCCTGCCCTAAGTTATTACTATCATGAATTACATCATTTGCAGTGTCCGCTTTAAGAAATCCAAGCTTTCGAAAAGGTCCATCCATGCAATATCTTGGCTATCTACTAGCATCGTAACAGTTCTTCATTTAAAACACCTATGTTTTTTGCCGTAAGATTTACTAACTATTATCCGAAGTCTCATGCATCGCATCGGCAACGGCGCCCACGTTCGGGAATTGATGGCTCCAACGGTTCAGCCGCCTTTGCTTGTTTTCGTTAGGCGTACAACGTATAACTGACAAGGGTGATGCCCCATGTTTGTCTCTGCAGCTCATCTTGTTCCAAATTACTAGGCATGGAGTCATATCGATCGAAATACCTTTCCTAGTCCCGATCAAGCTTAGCTTGTCCACTGTTCCCACTTTGCTAATAGATTCAGTTCATTAGACATGGGATATCCGCCTAGAAGCTCTTAATTTTAACGTATATCACCTATTATGCAGGTACTAAATCCTGAAACATATACAATATTACGCCGCCTCAAGAGCCATTCCAACCCTGCATGTAAGCCACCATCTCAACGGCTGTCGTTCACAGGGTTCAGCATAGCTACGCGAGCCCAGAAAACTCCTTCGTTCCCTAAACATCCCGAGGATCAGAATTCCGAAGCCCCGTCTATGGAATAGAAAAATCTCAGAAGTGTCAATTCTGCAAAGATTAGCAACTGCTCGGGCCTTCCCACACAACATAGTAAGCCGAGTCTTCTAGACATCACATGCTATGCTGATGCGTTTGACCTGCCGGAGGGTCATTGCTTGACTTTATGTTATCAGGACCGAAGCTTCTCAAGGGTAGATTTGCATATGCCTCATTCTTCTGAGACCAACACTACCCAGCTGGCTTGTCCCTCACTCATTTTCTGAAGCTGCTCTGATTCCTTTTAGCGGCAGATTCTTATTCATTCCTTTGTCCATCATGTGGATCTTAACACAATTATTCCTTTTTTCTCTTTTGGGAGTACATAGAGGGGCACCTTACTTGAGAACAACAGTCTACTTTGCTTTGCCTTCCAAATTGTCAAGTTTGCCAGCCCAAACATTCTCTCAGACCTCTTCTCTATGCTTAATGTGCCTTTGGAAATGATCACAAAAGCTCTCGCTGCGCCACTACTCAGCCTGGATTGCTAGCTTAGGATGACCTAAACAGCGGCGGAGAGTCGATTTGGGAGAAATTACAAGAACTGTTCCCCAGGGCCGCGAAGAGTGGGTTTGGACTTTGAGGTTTGTGGAATGGAGGGGCAAGGTGAAAGATGGGAGCTGGAAGTGGAAGGAAGAGAGGCGATTGTGACGGCGGGGCGGCGGGGCGGATACCCTTTTCTTAGTACTCCTAGTAAGCTGAAGAGCTTCCCGAATCATCTGCCATAGTGATTCAGGCTTCTGGTCGTGAGTAGCTGATGGCCTCGTTGCCTGGAGCATTGGTTGGGAAATGGGTCGTTCTCACATTATTTAATTAAATGGATGTCTTTATTGCTTCCCTATAGGAAGCACTATTACTAAAAAAAAATCTCGTTGTGTCTTTCAGTATCCCATGCGCTGGTGAGACACGTCCCTTTTTAGTGGACCAATCAGATCGCTTAGATTTTATATCCTTATCGGCGAATTAAAACCGTAGATTTAATCGATTTAATGGCTCGGGGAGGTGTTCTTTCGCCATTTTGTTCTTTGGAACGATATATTGAGTAGGTTAAACAAATCTATATCATTGGACGCACGCCCGCGGCCCATTGTGGTGGATGAGGACGATTGTTAATATTTTGATGTTCACGCACGGGCCACACGCTAAAAAGGGACGTCACCAGCGCATGGGATAGGCTACCTAGAGAGAGTTAAAGGCGGCAATGCATTAGCAGATCGTTGTGGCTTAGCAGGAGAGCAACTAAAGAGAACCTAGCTTAGCCACAGGGGTGTTTGCTCAATCCTCAGATGGAACGATGACATCTGCCCTACTTTTCTTCCCGCCGAGACAAAAAAGTTTCCAACATCTGAGGTCAGGTCTTTGTTGTTCAATGAAAGAGCTTATAAAGAGAGATTCTTCCTAGGCCAGTGAGACACTCTCTGGTTGGGTTATCAAATGTAGTTCTTTGTCGAAAGTACGCATTATTGGCTCATGTCATTAAGTCGTCCCGTAGGTAACATTCATCTGCGAAGTATATGCAAACCGAAATGCGATGATATTAGAAGGTATATATCGGTCGCTGACCGTCATGAGGCGTCTGCTGACCATCTACTAGATATCCGTGTCTATCCCAGGCAGGGACGCAACTTCGCTGGCTGCAAGGAGCTACGAACCTGAAGGTTGACTGCATCCTGCTGTCGAGCTGACGTTGCGTACTCCTGCTATTTAAATACTCCAATGCTTCTAAAAACAAATATACCGCTCATCGTCACTTTTTTCCATCACAATGAGAACAAATGTCGTACACTGCCACGGTTTATTCACCGCTGCCACTGCTAGGATCGTTGGCACCTGCTGGATTGACGCTTCCCATTTCTAGATCCTGGCCACCTGCTCCACGCCCTCGCACGAAGAGGAGGAGCTTGAGGAGAATGTCTAGGCCATGTCCGCCCGTCATTTCATCGAGGCCTATGCCAAAGATGACTCCGAGGTCAATTGTTATGGGAAGCGAAAGGAGGGAGGTGGTGGAGTCGGCTCGAATAGCCGGTCCGCAGAGATAGAGGGCGACGAGGATGCATAAGACGTACCACACGCCGTATCTAGAGCGAGTCAGTCTCATCATCTGTCTGAACAGTAGCTGTATTCCTTACCTGGCTCCCTTGAAACACGCGTAAATGAAGATCATAAAAGCGGAAAAGAGCCAGCTGGCAAGGGCTCTAGCATATAATGTCAACCGATGAGGTAGCTATCATTGTTTTACTAGGACTTACATGTTGAATAGAATTTGAACATCACCAAATTGAAGCCCCCAGATTTTTTCATCCGCAGAATGGCGGTTGATTGCCGTGCCCAACACAAACTCGACCGGAGCAAAGACCATCATAGACCACAGAAAAATCGACAACACAAAGGTTAGAAAGCGTTGGCGAGACATGTCGGGAGGATTAGGGGAGGCCAGCCGATGGATATTTGCTATGCCCGTAAAGATTCGTGTTGAGAGGGATGGATTTGGCTTCTCGGCCGACAAAGGGTTGTGGCAAGCGTCGAAGTAGCAGACGGGTGCGCTGGAGACGTAAGAGGAAGGTATTTGAGGTAAAGAGATACTACGGAGTTGTCTGGTGTAGTGATGGAGGGGAAATTGGTGTCGATTGGTTGGCGTTGTGGGAGCTACAGGAATGATGATGCGAAGCGTTCAGTGCAAGTGTCTAATGACGTACAGGAGAGCGAAGGGGGTTCTTGACTTGAGAAACGGCTGTGGGACTGTGTTGTAGAGTAGCGACTGGCAGTTCCGATGCTACACTTGAGAGGAAGCTTGCAGAGCGTGGAGTGTAATGTTCAGAAGCGGTGGAGTGGGGAGGAGTGGCGAATGTTGGTGCAGAGGTCCCGTTTCACGCCAATCACGCTTCTCGCCGGGCCCGCAAACAGGAACAGGGCCAGAGGCGTCCAATGCCCCTTACCTCAACACGCTGACCATACACCCACTGCATTGAGCCACAATAGGCTCGGGGCACTAGACTGCATGTTGGATTTATCACCTTCGCGGTCTACAACAAATTGACTCCGCTGGCCATCCACACATTATGACCAGTGTCGTGTAGCCACGATGTAACCCAGGGTTGTAGAGATTTATCGTGGTAAGAATACTCGAATACTCGAATGTTCAAACACTGGAACGCTAGAACGATGGAACACCCAAGATATCGGGGAAGCATACTGAGAAAGGCTGGTTCACTTTTGCCTCCATGTGGAAATTCAATTCAAATTTGATGCACTAGAAGCCGTCGGTTCGGGGCAGCAGTCCTTCGGATACTCAGCGACCAACAAAGTCTGTAGATAGTAGAGCAGGGTAACCATCGTTTGACAAAATCCGAACACTGCGCGTGGCTTCTAGCAACGTACTAACGTTGCCTGTGAATGGTAGAGCAAGGTAGCTCATCGTTTGACAGAATCCAAACACTGCGGCAACGCACTAACGTTGCCTGAATTGAAGCCAAGACTGTGCTGGCACTGGGGCTAGAGCGGAGAAGGTTCTGGAAGTTCTCCTAGTTTCGCTTAAAAGGTACAACGTAGTAAAATGGTAGAAACTAGTGTATGCAATTTATTTAGGCCTAGGAAGATCACGTGGGAAGAAGGACGTCTGCGCGTCTGCCTGTTGTCCTACTGAAACCTGCCAAGTTTTAAAGTTGGAAGCGAGCAAATCAACGTGCGAAATCCAACACAGAGGGGGCTGAGCACTGGAGCTGAACACTGGAGCTGAGCCTCTCTACGTTCATATATCATAAGGGATACAAACCTCATTTCTTCATCAGTCAAATAATTACAAGATGTCTGAAAAATCCATCAAGGAACTAGAATTCTGTCAGTGTACTAAGTTTACATTGGAAAACCCATGCTGACGTTAACGATTTAGCAGTTCAGCAAAGTGCCTGTCTCGTGCGGGGATTATCAAGACCCTCAATTAACTCTAACATCCAAAGCCTGCACACATGCGTAACAAGCACGGTTCTGCTGCTTGCACTCTGGATATCTGGTTTCCTAATGGGGACGTGTTTCCTTGCCCTTAACCTGGAGTCTACTATCACATTCAGAGTATGGCAGACTGTAAGTTCGTCGAGCGTACCGAAGGCGGTCCAGTCCTCGATATATTGATCAGAATTCTTCACTAACTTTGCTCTTTGCTCAAAAGCACATTACTCGCTGCACTGGATTTTCCGATCGAACCTATGCCTTCCCAGTCTTTGCCCTTTCCGTGGCTACATACACGACGGTTGCAATGATACTATATTGGCAGCGGCGGCAACCAGGGTCTATGGCGCTGTTGTTTTGTATGGGAATGACTTCCCTTGAAGCATGGTTGAACCACTTCAAATTGACTGGTGCTGAGCAAGTACTCATTGCATTCCCTTTCTTTTTGAATGTCGGGTTGACGCTGGCTGTAATTGCTGGCAGTGGGAAACAGTGTCGCGGGATCCCGAACGAAGTACCATCTGAACAGGAATGCTAAGAGTTGAGAATGACTCAAAGCCGAAGATCTGTACATGGGATGGATTGAAAGAGCTCCTTAACGCTCGGACGTCTGGGGGTCATATTCTAATGTTCAACAAACGATTTTCAAGGTGTTTTCTCGGATGAGTTGATATAGACATGTATCCATTTCAGAAATTATTTGAGCATAGGATATGTATCAATCAGCTCCACCAAAAACTTCTCTCAAGTGCAATAGTAGGTGCAATTGGAAATTAGTTGTCCTCGTAAACGTTAATTCGGTATTGTATATTAAGTAAACGAGGCTTTCAATTCGTTATGCTATGGCTGTATTGCAAGCTAGAATAATTACGTGGAGTAGAATGAATAAATGTAAAAAGCTTGAAACAAAGGGACATTCGCCTCTGAAAGATAGCACACATAAGCGACCTCAGGCATAGCAGGGAAGATGAACGGAGCTCGCACATCAGCAGAGCTACTCAAATAGACAGACCATACCGTGTGTCCTTGCCGCTCAGAGTCCTTAGCGAATCAATGTTCAGCTTTAGCCAGCCTGCTCGCAAGGCTGAAGCATTATTGATTAGCTTATTTGAAGCTCCTGATTTTCAGCCTTATTAGAAAGCTAATTTCTCCCTTCGTCTTCTCACATCAGCAATGCTTTCAAGAACTCCGTCGTATATTAGAAAGTTATAAAGTTTATTTTGTTGAGCGCACACGCCCGAACTGGCGCGGCAGCGGAGCGCCATGGAACTCTTGGCCGAAGAACGCCAGACGGGCGCAACGAGCGGCGGCACGGAACCAACACCAATTTTGCTAATTCCTAATCGACTCCCGTCAATCGGTAATGCACTTTTCGGCATCGCTAGTCTTGGATGTTGTGTGGTATCTTCAGACTCCTATGTGCCGCTAATCAGACGTAAGCGTTCGGACGAGAGGCTACTTTTAAGCCCCAGTGAGGGACCAGACACGGTAGACGAGCAGGAATCGACAATCGAGAGAGGTGTATCTGTCAGTTTTGCCCAGGTTTGAACATATCGGATTATATTGATGAACTCGATTTAGGAGTCCACCAAGGAGGCAACAGTGCAAGACCCCCACATTGACAACGCCTTATGCAACGAAATGGAGAGAGCGTGTTTAGTTCCTCAAGACGAACGATCTGCCGCTCCTAGCTCTGATCTTCCATCCAAGGAGAAGAAAAGGAAGAAAAAACGGCCCCCAAATGAGAAACGTAAAGAGAAGACAGGAAAGGCTTTTTTCGCAGCTCAAAAAGCCAAAAAGGAAGAGATGGCTAAAAGGGAAAATGGAGTAGAATCCTCAGATGCATCACGTAGCGCGCCGGAAAACCCAGAAGAGCATTCACCAGAGCATGAAAGCCCTTTTTGGCCAGCGGCCTCTGGCATGCATGCGACTCAAGTACGTTATCCTTCGAGAACTGCAAGCTACCCCGATTATAAGACATTGTTACGTGGGAGCATTGATACTTCCCACGACCATGGCCGGACATCAGGCGCAACCTTAGACCCATCCATAACTTGTCTAGGCGGCGAGATCCTCCAATCTCCAATTTCGTCTGTATTTGACGTAGTTACAACCCATCAAGAAAGCCCACCTGATCTCGCTGGAATGCATAATGCATATGAACATCGTCAACGCCGTAAGATCGACTCGAATATTGCTGGAGGACTGCAGCTTCTTTCGATGCCCAAGAATACCGTACTCACGAGTGCGAGGGGAAAGGTCGATGGTGACGATCCTGACAGAAAACCCCTAGCTTTAGATTCTACTGGGTGGAATAACTTCACCGCAGCCAAATCTACAGGATCAGTCACAAATACCGTTTCCGAAACAACCTCAGTAACATCGCACAATGTAAGGGAGGAGGTAATCAGTCCACAAGCGCTTATTAGAGAAATAAATGACGGCGGACGCAAATCAAGCCTCGCCGAGCTTGTGAAAGCTTCCGAACCGGATTTTGTACCGGGTTCTGGACGGGAGCTGTATCCCTACCATCGAGGGAAAAATCCTACTTCGCCTGACGAGAGCCTTGGTTTAGAAGAACCTTTTCCTCCCCCTCGGAAAGCGCCCACCTGGCACTACCCATTATTAACGGATCACAGAAGTACTGAGGAGTATGATGTTCTTCGAAGCAGGTATCGACCACTTCGATAGATGACTCGCACATGCCTGGTGCCTAGGCTCTAGCAAATAGCGCACTTAGACTAAACCGCGATAAAACATCAGCGGAGTGGATTCATAAGGTACGCTACCCAATAGTCAGGAAAAGGCCTCGGCTCACACATAATTTTCTCTCAATCCTTTCCCTAATGACTTTCAGGTACCTCTAACCATTATCCAAACGATCTGCGGTGAAACTCGGGACCCGTACGGACCAGGTCCACCGAAACAATCTACCAATACCTTACTGCATGGCTATTCATTGACGACGCCAAGGAAACCGAACTTATACACACCACCACTTCTACGAGCTGCCCTAAAATCATGCATCCAAGCCTGATATTTCTTGAGGCGCCGACCTCCGAACAATGATCGCAGTGGTCAGGCCCAGCATTCTTAGCGTGATACATGGATCTGTTCCCGGTCGAGAGACGCTGATTGACATGAGACTGTGTTTGTATTTAGGGAAGCCGATTATAATATATAGCTTTCTCGGCTTTCAGCTCTGCTCTAATATGTAAATCCGAGCTACATGAAAGTCGTTGACGTTTTCAACGTGTTTCGGGCACTAGCTAAGTCTAGAGCATTTCGCGTTGCCGCAAATCACGCAAGGAGATGCAATGCTGATTCCCAGGCAGCTGCACTTTGAAATAGAATACGGATGACCGCGCACCGCACGCAGTCTTCGACGGACTTCGGTAGAATTCAATTAATTTAGTAGAACTTGGCAGAAGTCAATTAAGCTGGTAGAATTCGGCAGAATTCGGTTAAAGCGTCGGGTTTTATCTGTCGAGTATTTTACTGAGACATTCCTACTATAACTAGGCTAGTCCCATTACACTAGCTCTAATTATTACAGCATCCTGGCGCATCCCATGGTTAGCGTGGTTTGTCAACCTTCCCCTAAACAGCAAAAATACCAAAATTTTCCTACAAAGGGCCGTGCGGGAGTGGCTGCGCTAACCACCGGAATTGAAGAGATGCTGTAAATAGACTAGCTAGGATTTTCTATACCCGGTATAGAAAATTGCTACTACCCGGTGGTCTCATCCTTCACGTTTGTTCAGGCCACCTCGCTTATAGCGAGGTGGCGCACGCTCAATGCGACAGCACGCTTAATGTGAAAATTCCGCAGGCAATATATATGGATATTTTACTATGGTATAGCTACTGATTTTAGCTCTAAGAACCCTACCTTTAAGAAGCTTAGCTTTCCTTAGCAAGCTTTCACTTTTCGTATATTTTAAATTTCTAAACCCGGTTATTTGTATCCTACTCGTACTGCTTCTTCTAAGTGCTAATAACATGCATAAATTGAGGTATAACTATAGTATATATAATAAGCCTGGTAACCTTCTGGTTAGTAGTAAATTCCTGGTAATAAACCTTTTTATTATAGGCTACGTTTGCAATCTCTCTATTAATATCCTATATGTATATAATGCTACCCTTTTAAACGTGTTAACCTCCGCGTGAATTCCTACTCTTTTAATTACGCTGCGCGATTAGAGCATCTATAGCGTAGCTAGTAAGGCGGTTATTAACTAGATCGGTTAAAAGGATATACTTAGTAAACTTTTTAATATTCTACCGGTTCTACTTTCGCGTAGGAGTATCTGGTGGTGAAGCTAAAGAGCAAAGTAAACCTTAAATAGCTTAAGCTTGCTGCTTTAGCTTAACGTGCGTATTTAATAAACTCTAGACGTCTCTAAGTAGAGTCTCTTTAACGGGAAGCTTATCCTCCTGCTACTCCTGCTGGCCGGGTAGTGGAGGAGTTTATTTAGTTCTAATGGGTGCTAGATTAACCCTAATCTTATTAAGAATAAGATAAGGGCAGAATAGTATATAGCTGTAACGCTTAAAGCCAGATCTGATATTAGAAGGAGTAAGGGTAAGGTGGTGAATATTTTTAAGGTTTGTAAGGAAGCTAGACTTATTAAACTCGCCAATATTATGGTGTATAGCATAGTTAATGGCTTCTAAGTGCTAGTATCTCCACTGCTGAAATATAACAACGTTAAGCGGCTGTAGGAAGTGGGTTAAATGCGAAGGTAGATAGAGAATAATAATCTTCTCTCGCTTATAGTAAGTAATAAATTGAAGCGATAGATAAGACTTGTAACCGTTAAGAATAAGTAGCTAGTATTTGCCTTTCTTAATATGTCTAGTTATAAGATTAAAGTGCTAGATCCACTAGAAGCAGAGAATATTATTAATATAGCCAGATTCTAAGACTCTAATAGTAATATTTCCTTCTCTTAGATCTTGGAATTAGCACACTTAAATAATAACTCCCTTTATAATAATAAAGGGTGGGATTGCTTTGCTACTAGCTAAGATAGTCTCTACTACTATAATACACTTGGAATCGCCGTGTGAGCCGATGATATTTAAGAAGGTATTAAGTGGCTAGTTAGAAAAAATGATTACCTATTTACTATAGCTAATTTCTACTTGGATTCCTGTCTTATCCATATTCTAAATATTATTAGATTGGATATTATATTTGTTAACGGCAGTCTTAAACTTTATAAAGAAGTTATATATGCTTTTAGCGTTCATTGCCTTCTAACGCTTAAGCTCTATTAATTTCTCCTTCCTCCTTATAAATTCTGGGTGCCTGCAAAGCCAGTTAGTTATCTACTTCTCCCCTATAGTTATATTTTGTCTGGAGGCGGTAAGAATCTTATTAGCAGTGCCTAAAACACGCTTATTAGGAAGAGGGACTCTGACCTTATATAACATTATTCGGTAGCGGCAGAGGGCTTAATTTTAATTAGGAGAGAGCTTAGTATTTATAAGAGGTCTTATTAACTTTAAATCTTTGCTGTTAAAGCATTAATTAATAGCATCTTTATCACAATTAAATTGCTTTGCTAACCACCTAAAGAATAACTTTGGGTGCTGGCGCTTAAACTCTACAGCATCCCGCACGTATTTTTCATGCTTAAGATAGTCCATTAGGTGCTTTAGGGTCTAAAGAAGATAAGAATTAGGTCCTGACGCGTTTAAGGGTTAAATTGTCGCATTAAGCATACTATTGCATTGAGCGTGCGCCACCTCGCTATAGGCGAGGTGGCCTGAACAAACGTGAAGGATGAGACTACTGGGTAGCTTAAAACTAATATAACATATTTCACCACTCAACTACGCACCCCACTCAACCGCGCACCTACTAAAAATCGTAAAAATCACAGCATAATATCTTAACAACTACTTAATAATAACTTTTTAAATTTTGTATTTAAGCTTATATATATACTCTGCCTTATTTTTTTTTTTTTTTTTAGAAAAATCTATTAAGTAGTTATCGAGATATAAAGATTAGAGTAGAATTTACGATCTAAAACTATATATCTCTATAACTACTTAATAGATTTTTCTAAAATAAAAAAAAATAAGGCAGAGTATATATATAAGCTTAAATATAAATTTTAAGAAGTTATTATTAAGTGGTTATTAAGATATTGTACTGTGATTTTTACGATTTTTGGTGGGGAACAGGGTGCGCGGTTAAGTGGGGCGCGCAATTAAGTGGTAAAACACGTTATTTACAATATAGGGTATTATAGGAGGGTCCCATAACACTCTATAATATATATAACCCCCTAACGATAACAGATTCGGATATAGAAGCGCTAGTAGGAACACAAGACATAGAAATAGAAAGCCCTACACAAAATAAGTAGCGACTAGGGTGTAGATACAAGAGACAGAAGTTTTGAAAATCCTAGAGAAAGTGGAAATAGAGGAAGCAAAGAACAAAGGAGAGTCAAACAACCCTCGCCAGGGGTCCGCCACCTATCCATTATATAGTATAACTGCGGCAATACAAACCACCGCCTTGCAAGGCCCCTACTAGACAGTCTAGACCCAGAGAAATACTATATCCTTACTATACAAGAGCCGTATTACAATACCTACATATAATTAACATACTGCCCCTAAGGATTCCAGCTCCTATACAAACCAAAAGCAGCTATATATATGTGCTTTATAATCAGCAAGGCTGTTAGCCTATCCTTATAGTTATAGCAAGCAGTTAACCTAGATATTATAGTTATAACAATCTAAACATATAGGGGACTGGTATAAATTATTAATATATATAACCCTAGGGTTAAAGGGGTCCTATAAACAGAGAACATTATATTAGTAATAAGCTTACTGGAAACTAAAGGTATTGTTAGAATATATATTACGTAGTCGCGTGTCTCTGATTAGTCACCCTTACGGTAACTCATCAGCCCCCTACTTAGGCACCGCGATCCTTATAATCCTCTGCTTTCTATACCTATTAGACAAGAACAAATCTACAGTTAATAGGCTATATAAGTGCACTTAGGTGATACCGATATTAATTAATAGTCAACCTTACCGGTTGGCTATAGAGCAATAAGGTTCACTACCGCCCCAGCAGCTTTGTTTAATTGTAAGCAGCATTCCAGTACCTAGCAGCAAAACCATTAACCAGTAGCTTTATAGTAGCACCTAATTCTAGCTAGCTTAGAATATACATAAATACGCAACGCATAAGATATTCTATAGCACGCAAATCAATACCTAGTACGACCTCTTTACTAAGTGCCAGTATATACCAGCTTATAACAGCACCTAATATCTAATAGCCCTCGGGCAGTACCCCATTAGCAGCTACCTTAGCAGCTACCTTAGCAGCACTTGTGTAGCATACCAGCTTATATAGTATCTAGCGTCACAGCAACCTAATAGCCTTGCGCAGTATCCAATTACCTAATAGCTTTACGCAGTAACCTAGTATAGTAATACAACTTAGCAGCAAACTAATACCTAGTACGCGTTATAGCATATAAACTAATACCTAATAGCCTTAAGCAGTATACCAGCATTATAGTAACCTAGCAGCGTTAGCAGCACTAAATACCTAGTAGTGTTAGCAGCACCTAATACCCAATAATCTAGCAGCGCTAGCAGCATCCCATAACCTAGCAGCATTAGCAGCATCCAAATACCCAGCTTCCTACTGGGCAAGCAATTAGCTCCAGAAGAGCACCCTATATAAGCTTAACACTCTGCCACGATCCTAGCGGCTCTGCTACGTCGAATACCACGTCTAATAGCGCGCCTATAACGCTAGCGCGCTCTTCCCCCCCTTTACGGCCTTTGCAAGCTACGAATACCACGTTAATAGGGTCTATATATTAGTGGTTTTACGCACAAAGAAAGAACTGCCAGTATTGGAATATATAGATAGTGGTTACGCCTGCAATCCATCTAACACTAGCACCGTACTGCTACATACTATCAACAAACTAATAGCGCCGCTATGCCTGCTATTATGATACTGATCGCGCTGATATGCCTGCGATCTACCAACCGAATGATTGTGCCTATATGCCTACGATCTACCGACCGAATAATCATGCCTATATGCCTGCAATCTACCGACCGACCAATAGACAAGCTCTACGTTTAACCACTATTACCACCTAACGCTCGCACTGTACTGCTACCTGAATCTAATAACTGTTATGCCGGTATGCCTGCGACCCAAACACAACTAGGTAGAGCTTTGCTCCCTAAAATACAACCCCATCGCTGGCACCGTACTGCTAGTGTTGGAATACATGGATAGAGGTTACACGGTCATATGTCTTAGGATGGCTGTTCTACGCACAAAGAAAGAACTGCCAGTGTTGGAATGTATATTACGTAGTCGCGTGTCTCTGATTAGTCACCCTTACGGTGACTTATCAGCCCCCTACTTAGGCACCGCGATTCTTACAATCCTCTACTTTCTATACCTATTAGACAAGAACAAATCTACAGTTAATAGGCCATATAAGTGCACTTGGGTAATACCGATAGGTATAGAGTTTATTCTATTAGGAGACATAAACCTCCACTATTTGCGGTAGGGGGGTATCTATATCGCTGCTAAATAATAGGTAGAGTGCCTACCAAGAGCTATAGATATCTAGGGCCTTAAGCTAGCTACTCCCCTAGGAGCAATTATGTGGCAATAAGGCACTGCCAGAAGTATAATTAACCTTATATTTATAGACAATGGCCTATACCAGAGACTTAAAAGGTATATCCTTAAAGAAGAATAGGCACTTACTGTCATGGGATACCCCCGTAACACCTTACACACGTCCACCTGTTTCCACCGACTGAACAACTAAAGACTAACCACAAGACGGCAATCTAACAGCAATCTGCCGTATTCCGCCGCAATCTGCCGTCTCTACTGTTGGAGTTGCCAACTGGCAACTTTAAGGACCTCTAACTGCCGAATTCTGCCAAGTTCTACTAGAACCGCCACCTAAGCTTTACTCTGCCCGTGCGTAGCACAGTACCCGTTAACCTAGCAACTAAGCGAATATTATATACCCTTTTTCCCCTGTTTCCTACTTTCCTTTCCTTATATAACGTCTTAACTTTATTATATAGTTTATATACATAGCTTAATAATATCTACTTCGCTATATATTATTATCGCTTATGCTTACTCCGTGACACTATATTGCGTTAACCCTATATACTACCCTCTAAAATGCAGAACGACCCTAAAGCCCCTATAATAGCCGTTGGTATTATATCCGCACTCTAAGAATAATTAGCAGAAATATAGAAGTCCTTTATAAACGTCCTCGCACAGAACTAAGCCACTTTAACTTAATAATAAGCTAAATAAGAAGCATAATACTGGTAATTAATTAAAGACCTCTAAGAAGAAATCCGCATCCTTAAAATGCCTATATTAGGGCCCTAAGACCAAATACTATCTCTAGAGATAAACACGCGGAACAAGAGCCCTAAACCTATAGTAGTTACTTACCCTAAACCGACTACTATACTGTAACAATCTAAACGACTATTAGACCCTCCAATATTTACTAGTAAATAATAAGAACTCTAATTATTCCTAAGCTAGCTTAAAAATAAGCTAACTAGTAACGCTAACCGCTACCTAACTAAAGCTAACCAACTCTGCTATGCCCTAAGTTAATTAGGAGGAGATATAGCTAACCTTATTAAACCTCTTTAACCAAACTTAGTACTAAGCCTAATTATACTTCTTAAAGCTACGTATAGTGACCTAAACCGCCAAGCTACTACTTAGAGAAAGATAAACCATATAACTTAAGGAATAAAAAGCTTCCTAATATACTTCTCTAAATTCAACCGTTATATAAAAGAAATAGGCTGGAACGACTCTATACTAATTAACAGCCTTATTAAATCCCTAAGCCCTAAACTGAAAACCTCCCTAATAGGTATAGACCTACCAGGAGCTCTTAACGCCTACATAAACGTTATTAATAAATAATATAATAATATACTACGCCTAACACTAAAGTCTACTTCTTAATATAATATAACAAACCTATAAACGTCTACTAAGTTATTGTCTTAGCCTAAGCACCCTAACGCCATGGATATTAACACTGGAACCCTAGGATACGCCCTACTAGGGTCCTTTAAATAAGAACAACGCACTAAGCTAGGCCTCTATTTTAAGTATAGAAGTAGCTCCTACCTCTTTAACCACTACTCCGTTCCTATGCCCTAACGTGAATTACAAACAGCTAACACTAGCAGCTATTTACTGCATTAATCCTCTAGTTACTGTCCCTAATCTCCACCTAGTTCTAGCCCCATATCTAGTAAGCACTACTTATAAGGACAAAGCTATAACTAATATACTATAAGAACTCCACCTTAATTACCTTTAAAAGGAAGGTCCTAGAGCTAAGTTACTCTCTAGAACAGCGCTGCCTTAGGATCTCATTAAATGCTTTAAATATTATAAACTCTAACTCTTAGGATTACAGTATAACTGTTAACTATTGTCTTTGGTAGAATAGTTAATAGGTTAATACTTAAGTCCTAATTAATACAGGAGCCAGTAGCACAGGATTCATTAACAAGATCTTTATATAAGATAATAGTTTTACTCTAACCCCCCTTAACCAGTATATTAACGTATTTAGATTTAATGGCAAATATACTATCTTAGGCTATATTACCTATATAGTATTCCTAAGACTCTAATACCTAAACTACAAAGAACTAATTAAGCTTTTTATTACCACTCTAGGTCACTTAGTAATACTTAAATAACCTTAAATAAAGCTATATAAGGTAACCATTAATTAGGACAACCTTAAGCTTCTATTTACCGCCTCCTATTGCAAGCAGAAGTGCCTTATAACTTACTACGCAGACCCTAAACTAAAATCTAAAAAATCTACTAGGATCTATTAGTCTAAAAAGTCCACCTAATTCCACTAAGAACCCAAAAATTATACTAAACCACACAAATTAACCCTAACTACTATACCACCCTAAACTAAGCAGAAGCCTAAACTTAAGCTTAATATATAAAAGTACCAGAAGAACTAGTATTCTACTATAAAAAGGATACTTAAAGAACCTAAACCTAAATCTAATACTAACTCCGTACCTAACACTAAACCTAAAGTTAAATAAGAAACAGTAGATAATTAAAAGGAAGTTACTAACTAGCAACTTACCCCCTTTCTATAGATATCTATATAATTAGAGCTACCCTATTAGCATAACTTGCCAGGAAACCTAAACATATAATCTTTACTGTTATAATAGCCAATATTAAAAAGGCCCTAGCACTAAAGAAGCACACTAACCCTACCACAAAAGTACTAGTATGCTATTATAAGCATCTAGAAGTATTTTTATAAAAGAAAGCTAATAAGTTAGCAGAGCACCAACCATATAACCACAAGATTGTACTTAAAGAAGGAAAACAACCAGGATTTGGACCCTTATATAGAATATCCTAAAATAAACTCTAAGTATTGCGGAAGTACTTAGACGAACACCTAAATAAAGAATTTATTAGAGCAAGCTCTTCGCCTATAGCTGCACCTATAATCTTTATTAAGAAACCTGGCGGTAGTCTGCGCTTCTATATAGACTACTAAGCTCTTAACACTATTACTATTAAAAATTAGTACCCGCTCCTGTTAATTTAAGAGACACTAAACCAATTAAATAAGGCTCGCTACTATACAAAACTTGACCTTATCTACGTATTTAACCGCCTCTATATCGCAAAAGGAGATAAATGGCTTACAGCATTCCGTACTAGATACGGACTATTTAAATACTTAGTAATGCTATTTGGCCTCACAAATGCCCCAAGTTTATTCTAATACTTTATAAATAATACCTTATAACCTTACCTAGACGTTTTCTGTACTGCTTATATTAACAACATTCTAGTATATAGTAATAACTTAGCTAAATATAAGAAACACGTTGACCTTATTTTAGAAGCCCTACGTAGAGCTAGACTATAATTAGATATAGATAAATACAAATTCTATAAAATAGAAGTTCTATACCTCGGACTTATTATCTCTATAGACGGCATATAAATAGACCTAAAGAAGATTAAAGTAATTGTAAACTGGTAAGAACCTAAGAACGTTAAGAATGTAAGAGCCTTTATAGGATTTGCTAATTTCTATTAACAGTTTATTAATAACTTCTCCGCCCTAGTTTTACCTCTTATAGCTCTAACCCAAAAGGACAAAGCCTTTATCTTTAACAAGAAATGTAAGAAGGCCTTTACCTATCTAAAAGTTATATTCACTACCGCACCTATACTCTAACACTTTGACCCGAACTAAAAGAGTATTATAGAAGCTAACTTATCTAACTATATTACTAAAGGCATTCTATCTTAGTATAATAAAGAAGGGGTACTGTACCCTATAGCATATTTCTTAAAATGACTAAGTCCAACTAAATATAACTACAAGATCTACGATAAAGAATTATTAGCTATTATTAGATATTTCAAACAATGGCAACCTAAACTAAAAGGCGCTGGATTTCTAATTAAGGTCCTTAGTAACTATAAGAATCTATAGTACTTTATAACTATAAAATAGCTAAGTTATTATTAAGCCCGCTAGTTAGAATATCTGTCTTAATTCTAATTCTCAATTATATACTGCCTAGGCGTTTAAGGTCAAAAACCTAATACCCTAACTTAACGTTTACAAGACATAACAGTATAGGAAGAAGTGCGCGCCTACTATAAACAAACCCTACTTTGTCCCAAATTATTTAATCCCCTAGCTGAAGACCTTATAGTACACGTCCTTAAAATAACTAATTAATTAATTAAACAGATTATAATTAATAAATACCCAAACAACGAGTTTATCTAAGAGACACTTAAGCTAATTTAAGATAGTATTAGACGCTCCAAAAAGATCTCTCTAAGTAAATATGAAGTTTGTAAAGACCGCTTATACTACTAAAACCGCCTAGTTGTCCCTAATTATAATAAACTTAAGCTTAAGCTCCTTAAATACGTATATAACCTACTAGTAGCCGGCCACCTAGGCTAAGGAAAAACCCTAGAGCTACTCTAACGGGAGTACTACTGGCTAAATATATATAATATGACACAAAGGTATATCTCCAGCTGCTATACCTACTAATAAGCCAAAGCTTTGCATAAGATATATAACGGCTTTCTAAAGCTACTACCTATTTTGGACCAAAGATAGAAGGACATCTTAATTAACTTTGTTGTTGATCTCCCTAAAAGTAAAGGCTGCATGAATATTATGGTAGTTATAAACCGACTATCTAAGATAAGACACTTAATTGCCTGCCCTAATATATTAGCACCTGCCGTTGCCTAACTATTCCTGGATTATATATAGAAACTCTATAGACTCCCTAAAACAATCGTCTCTAATAGAGGCCGCCAGTTTATCTTAGTGTTTTAAAAAAAACTAACTACCTAACTCCGCATTAAAGCACTGTTGTCTATAGCATATTACCTAGAAACGGATGGTTAAATGGAACATGCAAATGCTATAATAGAACAGTATATTCGGATATATACGTTGTATCTATAGGACGACTGGATGGACTGGCTTATATTTGCCGAGTTTACTGCAAATAACTCCGTCTTAGAAACTATAAAGGTCTCCCTATTCCTAGCTAATTACGGCTAGCACCTATAAATGGGTTTTAAACCCTTTAGTAATATTCCTTGTCTAGCTTATTAGGCCTTATAAGTTGCAGAAGCAAACGAATTTGTAAAGAAAATAGAAGAACTATAGGAGTTCCTTATTAACGAAATAATATAGGCCCAGTCTATCTATAAAGCTGCAGCAAATAAGAACCGAACCCTAGCACTAACTTACCAAATTAGTAACTTTGTCTAGCTAGACGCAAGAAATCTAAACACAAAACAACCTACTAAGAAACTTAGTTGGAAGAACGCTGGCCCTTATAAGGTTAAAAAAGTTGTCTCTCCTTATACCTACTAACTAAAGCTCCCTAATACGGTTAAAATCCACCCTATATTCTATACGTCAGTTCTCCACCCTGCCGCCCCTATATTAGACGCCCTGCCTGGACAGATCCAAGACCCTCCCCCACTAGTTAAAGTAGATAGTGAGGATAAGTACCTTGTTAAAAGAGTTAACGACATTAAGTATAACAAACGGAAACGCAAATATATATACCTTATAAAATGGAAAGGGTTTACTAAACCCTTATAGAAACCTGCCGACTTTATAGGACTTACACAAGCTATAGAAGACTTTTATAAACTCTATCTAGAACTACCACAGCCCTATCTCGCAGATGCTCGAGTTTAAAGGGGGGGTATTATTATGGGACACCCCCGTGATACCTTATATACGTCCACCTGTTTCTACTAACTAAACAACCGAAGACTAACCATAAGATGGCAATCTAATAGCAATCTACTGTATTTTGCTGCAATCTACTATCTCTACTGTTGGAGTTGCTAACTGGCAACTTTAAGGACCTTTAACTGCCGAATTCTGCTAAGTTCTACTAGAACCGCTACCTAAGCTTTACCCTACCTATGTATAGTATAGTACCCGTTAACCTAGCAACTAAGCGAACGTTATATACCCTTTTTCCCCTATTTCCTACTTTCCTTTCCTTACGTAACGTCTTGACTTTATTATACAGTTTATGTATATAGCTTAATAATATCTACTTCGCTATATATTATCATCGCTTGTGCTTACTCCGTGACACTTACCTTAGACCATATCCCCACCTAAATATAGCTAGATTTGGATATTAAGGCACAACTAAATAGTAAAAAATATATAATAAGAAAGCTTAAGATAGACAGTTTCCTTAATATAGTTAAATAATAACTTTAAGACCTAGAAGAAATCCACCTAATACTAAATAAGTAAGGCTTATTAGCTACCCCTAAAGAAATTAACTAAAGACTAGAAAGGATCTAGGCAGCAATTAAAAATAGGCTAGAAAAGCATTACCTAGTCTTAAAACTAGGCCCCCATATGTGATATATATGGTCCGCATAATACGCGGTTCTTATAGCTAGCCAATAATAAGTAAGAAGGAAATATATAAGTAGCCACAACCCTAAAGACAAGAGATAATATAAAGACACAAGAAACCAGCTAAAGAATACCCTAAAAAAAGAAGTAAGAAACAACTGGAGATGGTTTATAAACAAATATACTACTAACCCAAGCATCCCCTATAATAAGGGCCTTTGGACCATGGCAAGATAGGTAAAAAAAAAGGCGGGATGCCTAGTAGAAGACCTATACCTACCACCCCTATAAAGAGTAGGCGAACCATAGGCTATAAGCAATAATAATAAGAAGGCAAAGATCCTTATAGAAAGATTTTCCCTCTAACTAGCTCTAGCAGACTTTTGTAACGGAACCTTGTAGCGGGAACTACGGTGGGTTCTATTATTGGGCTGGGTATATAGGTAAGAACAAATCAACAACGTAATAATAACTGGTGGAGTAGTTGCCTAACAGATTAACTCCAACTGTATTCTAAGATTCACTACAAGGAGAGAACTATCTACGGTAGGGACTAAGGTCCTTTAAATACACAACCATACTCCTAAGAAATCCTCCCTTGTACGTGAGGTATGTAAGGTACGTGAGGTACATAACAGACCTTACAGACCTTACAGACCTTGCAGAGCACGCTATATAACTTCGGTTACTATTCCTCGTTATATAGTTCTACCGGATCCATCCTGGACCGTACCTATATTAACCAACTAGCTTCCGCCGTCTCTTCTTTAAGTAGTCGTAACATTGTACTTAAAGCGTCCATAACACTATCTCCCTCCTCTTTATCTTTGTCCTTGAAGATTCCTAACATCTCTAAGTCGTCTACTAGAGGTGTAATGTCCGTTTAATCATTCTGGTTAATATCCTTACTTATTATACCTAAAGCTTCTTCTTTTTCTTTGTTCCAACGACGTGCCTGTACTATGGCTGCCATACTGTCGCTTAGTAAAGTTATGCCGTCTCCGTGTTCTCGTTGTGCGAAAGAGAGGTTAGTTTGTGTCGCGCTGGCAAGTCCTACGTCTTAACAACCCTCTTCCTGTTCGGAGTGTACTAAGTCGAACGTTTAATCGTCCTGCGACGTTCGCTTGGTCTTTAACGCTAAGTATACGCGTCCTATAACTCTTAACAGTCTTTAAGTTCCTTAAGTAACTTATTATAGGGTCTCGTGTTTAATCTGCCGCTATAAAGCTTAATAGTAAGCTCTTAAGCGCCTTAGATGAACTTTGTTATTCACAAGAAGCAAAGTAGGAGGCTACAGCTACTTAACAGCGTGCCCTTGAAGCCCGTCTATCGGCCTCTACCCGTCTTCTTTATCTTAAGAAAGTGTGTGAGAAGGTCCGTTCTAAGAAGTGGAAACTAGTTCAATAGGGTCTTAACAAGTTAGGTAACAAAAGGACTAGCTCTCCTCCTATAAGGGAAACAACTCTAAGTAGCTCGGCAATTACTCCTCTTAGGTCCCCCTTAGGTGACTCATTCTTTAGCGATCCTTTTTTAATACTCCCTAACCTGCTTTCTTCTAATACTTTTTTACCTTTCCTATAGCGTTCTCTAGGTTGCTTAGTGGTTCCTAGGTAGTCTTACTATAGCCTATCCACTTTATTTTATACTATATTTTGTTATCTATATCCTTATAACTAATAATCTTTAAAACTTACTATTTATCTTTCTCTTGTCCTCTATATATGTCTGCCTTATAGACTAGTGGCTTAATATTCCCGTATGCTGGCTCTAGCATTGCAATATATTGTATAGGGTAGATCTTTATTTTGGCTAGTAGGTTTAACTTATATATAACTAATAAAATCCTTTGCTTAATTTTAAAAGGTCCTAGTCTAACGTGGTCTAACTTCTTGCTTAGTTGTCAACTCTTAAAATTTTTATGTAGTAGCCATACTCTATCTCCCTCCTTAAGATCTGGTCCCTTAGATCTCTTAGTATTATAGTACCTTTTTATTCGTTCTTATACTAGCTTAGCTGTTTCCTTAAGGTCTGTGTGAAGATTCATTAACGTCTCTATTCTTTGTTTAGCTGTGCTACTCGTTTTCTTTGCTTAATGTGGCGATAATAATATTCTTAGTTTATACCTGTAATTTGCCTTAAATAGTAATGTCCCTATTCCTTCTTATGGTGTTGTATTATATGCAAACTATATAACTGGTAATAACGATACCTAATTATTCTATGCGTAATTAATATAATGCCTTAGATACTGTTCTAGTGTCTAGTTTAGTCTTTCCGTTTATCTATCCGTCTGCGGATAATATACTATAGATATTACTATACGAACTCCTTATTCTGCCAAAAACACTTCCTAAAATACTGCTATAAATCTTAGATCTCTGTCTGATATAATCTTATCTAGTGCTTTGTGTCTTGCGAATACTTCCTTTATATAGATTCTAGCGATATCTTCTACTAATATCTCTTTAGTGCATGCTATAAAGTATCCCTACTTTATTAGCTTGTCTACTATTACTAAAATCGCGTTATAATCTTATCCTATAATAGGATCTCTTAACTTTGGTAGCTTAATAACAAAGTCCTATAATATAACCTCCCATGGTCTTCCTGGTATCTTAATAGGTTATAGCCCTCCATACGGCTTATACCTTATTGGTTTATTTCTTTAGTAATTTAGATATTCCCTTATAACTTATCTTGCTAGTCCCTAGATTCCTTAAACAATATACTCCTCTTAAAGTCTTAATACTAAGCCTATAGCTCTGTTGTGTTCTTATATTATTCCCTTATAGAATTCCTTAACAAATTCTTCTGTAATAGACTTAGGTATATACGTTACTTCTCTGTTTTTATATTGCTCTAAGTCTAAATCCTCTGCCTATGCTTTTTAGATCTTCTATATTTAATCACTCTCTAGTAACTTATAGATCTAACTTTCTTTAGTTGCTGTAATCTTTAGATAATTATACCTAATTAATCCATCTTAATCCCTTTGCAACAAAGCTCCTAACAGCTTTTTATTACTTTATAGTTTAGCCCTTCTGCTTAAAGCGTTCGCTTATGCATTGTCTATACCCCTGGTATGCTGAATTTCAAAATAGTATTCTATAAGCATTTCCGCCCATCTAACCTGTCTTTGGTTGAGTTCCTTTATTATTAGGAATCCTATAAGGTTCTTATAGTCCGTTTTAACTATAAATGGTTTCTCTGTGCCTTATAAGAATGCTCTTTATTCCTTAAGCGCTATAACTATACCTAACAACTCCTTATTGTAGATGTCATAGTTTAACTATAGTATGCCACTAGGTGCCATCCGTCTTAATATTTCTATATAAAGTATGCCCCTAGTATAAAGTCTAGTATATCTGTTTTTATAACCATCTTTAAACCTAGTTAATAGATCTTAAGAACTAGCTCTTAGGTAAATAATTCTTTAACTCTTTTAAATAGTTCTTATTACTTCTTTCCTTATGCCCATAGTTCTTGTTTCCTTGTTAACCGCGTAAATGGCTTAACATTCTTTAACCATTGCGCTATAAACCTTCTACAATAATTATAAAACCCTAGGAATAATCTTAACTGTGTAATATTCTCTAGTTCTTGCTAATTTACTATAGCCTTAATCTTTTTTAAATCTATGCTAAGTTAGCCTGGTTTAATAATAAATTTAATAAAATTGGTTTTTCTAGTAAAGAACTTGCATTTCTTAATTGCTACTAGCATCTGTTCTTCTTATAGTCTCTTTAAGACCTATTTAATATGTTCTCTGTGTTCTTCCTCGTTTTCTAAGTAGATGATAATGTCGTTGAGGTATACTATAATAAATTTATCTAGGTGTTCTCCTAATATACTATTAATTTACTTTTGGAACGTTACTAGTGCGTTTATAAGCCCGAATTATATAACTAATAGTTTATATAGTCCTTTCTTTAACCTAAAGGCTGCCTTCTATTTGTCGCCTTCCTTAATCCTAACTTAATGGTATGCCCACCTTAGATCTATCTTTATAAAGATCTTTACATTGCCTATCCTGTCTTGGATTTCGCTAATTAAGGGTAAAGGATATCTATCCTTCCTAGTAATACTGTTTAACTATTTATAGTCTATATACATTCTAAGTTTTCTGTTTTTCTTTAGGATGAACAGTACTGGATATTCTACTAATAACTGTAACGGTCTAATATATCCCTTACGTAAGTTCTCCTGGACAAACTCCTTAAGTGCTACTAACTTTGTTTTAGTAAGCTTGTAGATTGAAAAGAACTTTAGACTTATTCCTTCTTCTAATTCTATTTTATGGTCCTATACTGCATGCTCTAACAGCTTTTTACTTTCTGGTAACTATAACTTTTTACCATATTTATGGTATCTCTTTGGTATGTAACTTAAGCCTCGCTTAGTCTCTTTATACATTGCTCTAACTTGGTACTATACTAACTTGGTTTACTATCGCACTTTACGCTATTAAGTATCCTTAATATTAACCTAACCTATAACCTAATTAATCTTTAGATTATACTCCTATAACTAAGGCATTCCTAGTATCGCCTTGTCCTATCCTAATGGTAGGATATTAAAAGACATTCTAACTGGTCTTCCTTTAATAGTTATCTAAATAGGTCCTATTTTGAGATTAATAACGCCTCCTCTATAGGCTATCTAATCTCCTAAAATTGTTATAAGTAGATATGGGTGTTTCTTCTATCTATATAGTAACCCCATCCTTTCTACTGCCTTTGGTAATATGTGGTTCCTAGTTGCTTCACTATCTACTAATACTTTAAACTACTAATCTTGCTACTTAACTTGTAAATTTAGGTATTGTTCTTAAATTCCTTTAAGGGTCTAAGGCTCTAATACTAGTTCCCTTTAGTTCTATATGCCTCCCCTTTTCCTAACTATTAGCTGCTTGATCCTACTTATACTTAGTCCAACTTTAGCTAATACTTAGTTTATTTCTTTTCCTCTATATACTATAGATAAGTGTTCTTTAGGCACTCCCACCACTATTATCTATCTAGGCATTCTTCTATAAGGAATCTTCCTAGTTAAAGTATTAAGTCTTCTTAACCTTGTACTTCTACTGGGTGCTAACTATGTATATACTTAGTGTTTCTAAACCGCTTTTCCTCTGGTGCCTAATACATCCTTACTAGGTATTTCCAGTTCTTATCTTTTGGTGCTCTATATATATTACACGTGTTATCCACGCAAGCTATCCACAATAGTATATAATGCGCTGCATATTTTAGGTTAACTCTAAGTTTGTTTTTATCCTTAAGTTTAAACCTATACCTAGTTAACCTAACTACTGGTACTTCTACTGTAGGTACTAAGATTTGTCGCTCGCTTCTCTAGTCCCTAAATCCTTCTTCTAGGTTCCTTAACGTTATAATTAACGCTCCTTTAATATAACTTATGCGTTTTTCCGTAATAGGTTGGTCTTGGACAACTTTTTTGTCTAGCTATATATAAAAATCGGCCTATTTGTCGTTGTGTCGTTGCCTATACTACTTTCTGTATAACTGGTTTAGTGTGTATAGTCTATCTGTTAGAAAGTACCTTGTTATCGCTGTATTATAATATTCTTTAGTATGTCTTTTTTTAAACCTAGTTAGAATATCTAGATCCTTTTCTTGTTCCAGTTTATCTAACCACTTTACCCTAGGTGTCCCTACACTTGGCCTATTAGTAACTCTTTATATGGGTACTCTATCCCTTATATAACCTAGTATAGCTAATCTCTTGTCTAGCTTTTGCTCTTACTATATAATAATTCTTGTCCTAAACTTATCTATAGTTTCTTGTTTTCTGCGTCTTGCAGTTAGATCTTTATAGTCGTTTTGCTTTTTAATCCTAGTATTAACTTTTTAATCTTTAGGCTAAACACTGCGTTTATCTAGGATTGCTAATATTTTTACTTATTCTCCAAACTTGTAGTTCTTAAACTTGCGTCCTATACTTATTCGTTTGTTACTAAACTAAGTTACTACCCTTTTCTACTAGTTTTCTTCTATTGTGGGTTCTTAGGTGTGTCTTATCTTGTCTTAAAAATCTTAAGCTTCTTTTATCTCTACTTAAGAATCTTAAGCCTGTGGCCTTTTGCCTTTATTAAGTAATAAGCTAGCACTAGTAGTTATTTACTTGCTTAGTTTCTTCTAAATATTGCTCCTATTGTCTTATAAAGCGATGGAAATTGTATCCAATGGTGTTATAATACCTGTTACTGAACCTTATTTTATAACGGTCTTAGTCTTAGCTTCTGTTTTAACTTCTCTAAGATCTACATGCTTCTAGTAAGCTGCCTTTATTGCCTTGTTATTAGTAAATGCTTTACCTATATTGAATTTATTATCTTTAATGTCTAATCTATAAGCTGGTTTACTGGTTTCTTTAAACTTAGATAACAATAGCTCCTATAGCCAATAGCTTACGCCGTACTTAGCGTCCTTATAAATTTGGCATGTATTGTTATAATAATACGCAAAACTGTTAATTAAACACTCTTTTATTCCTTATAGTGCACTATTATCCCTCTATATATACGTGCTATTTGCTGGTCTAGTTCCCTTTACTATATAGTTACTCTAACCACCTCTATAGTCTCTGGCGAAATAACCTTATTTTCCGCAATTTATATAAGCTCCATCTTTAAACCATTTTTCTTGCTATAGAGTCCGCCTAAACGTCTTCTACTACTGAGATCCCTAGTTTAGCCTCTGCTCTAGGGTCCTTTAATTACTTAATCCTTAACCTCTAGGTTTCTATAGTTTCTTTTCCCACCTTTAGGTTTCTTTAGTACCGCTTAGGTCTATTAGCTCTGCGCCATTCTATAGTTTTTAACTTGGTGTCTGTCGTTGCGTACTCTACACCTTATACAACTATAGAACTCTGTTTTGCCCTCTCTTAGCTTATTCCCTTTAATAGATCCTATTATTAATCTTTATTAACTAATCTATTAACTCCCTTAGAGTATCCGCATCTTCTATTAGGATAATTGCGTCCTGGACTTTAGCCTTAAGTCCCTATTTATACTGTACTATTAGCGCCCTATCGTTCCACTTAACCTATATAGCTAGTGTTTGAAACTGCGTTATATACTTAATTGCTAAAGTGCGTTATACTAAGTTTTAAAGCTTTTGTTCTACTGTGGTTATAGCCTCCGGGTCTCTAAATATCTATATTAGTTATTCCGCGAACCTATTCTAACTGGTAAATATATACCGTACATCCTGGTTAGTAGTTATTATGCCATTAGCCTATATTTCCGTAAGATACGGCTTAAACTACTTAAGTACCCTCCCTGTTAGGAATAATCCTGCATAGGCTACTTAATTTAACAATGTTGCTAACTTTACTCCTTCCTATACAACCTTAAAGTGCATTTGCGTGAGAAATCCCTTAAGCTTTAACTTTTCTCCTAAGAACCGTTTAATTAAAGGTAACTTAATCTTTGCTACTCCAATTCCATTAATGCGTTCTTTAAGTATCCTATTATTATCTTATAAGTGATCAACTATTTCCTGTAACTGACCTTGCGTAACCACTTAAAAATCCCTATTATCTATACTGGTATCACCTAGCCCTAAGGTTGTGGCTGCCGTCGACGTCGTTACGACTGGTGCTTTGGGTGGCATGTTATTCAATCTTGTTTAATACCGTAACCTTAGTAGTAAATGTGTAATAAAACCTTGTAGTAGGAACTACGGTGGGTTCTATTATTAGGCTAGGTATATAGGTAAGAATAAATTAATAACATAATAATAACTAGTGGAGTAGTTGCCTAATAGATTAACTCTAACTATATTCTAAGATTCACTATAAGGAGAGAACTATCTACAGTAGGGACTAAGGTCCTTTAAATACACAACCATACTCCTAAGAAATCCTCCCTTATACGTAAGGTACGTAAGGTATATGAGGTACGTAATAGACCTTATAGACCTCATAGACCTTGCAGAGCACGCTATGTAACTTCAGTTACTATTTCTCGTTATATAGTTCTACTGGATCCATTCTGGACCGTGCCTGTATTAACCAACTAGCTTCCGCCGTCTCTTCTTTAAGTAGTTGTAATATTGTACTTAAAGCGTCCGTAACAACTTTAGTAATATTATTAGTAAAATACCGGTTACTCACCTAAGGGTTAACAGCGATATAATAATTGAAGAAATGGCTAGAACTATTAGTTGCCTTTTAAATAATATAGCACTAGGACTAGATAGGATCCTAAACAAAGCCTTAAAGACCTATAGTCCACTTATAGCACCTTAGCTTATAGATATAGCCAGAGCATACTTTGTAATAGGCTACTACCCGCGACTTAGAAGATCTATAATGACGGTTATCTTATAAAAAGAAGGTAAAATAGACTACTTAATCCTAGAAAGCTACCGCCCTATTGCCTTAGAAAATACCCTAAGCAAGATCTTAGAAAAGGTTATAGTGGACTATATAGTAGACACGGCAGAGGAATACGCCCTACTACTATAAAGCTAAATAGGGGCAAGAAAGAATTACTTAATACTATTAGCACTTATACTACTCGCTACTACTATTAAAACTGCATGGGCTATGCGTAAGGACTTTATACTATTAATACTTAGCCTAGATATTAGTGGCGCCTATAATAATATACCCTATAAGCGCCTCCTATACATCCTTAGGGCAAAGGGCTTCCTAGAATGGATTATATAATTTATTTAAGGGTTTATAGGCTAGAAAGAGATATTATTAGTCTTTAATAGATACTAGAGCCCCCCTATTATAGTTATAATAGGTATACTATAAGGGTTACCTCTTTCGCCTATACTCTTTCTTTTCTTTATAAGTAACTTACTTAATACCTTTAAGGAAGGGGCGACCTAGGGAATAGGCTTTATTAACGATATAAACCTAATTATATATGGGCTAACAGCCGCAGAGAACTGCAGAACACTAGAGAAAGCCTATAATACCTATATAGAATGGGCAAGATAATATAGAGTCCAATTCTTACTAGAGAAATACTAGCTAATTTATTTTATAAAAAAATATAACTAATCTATAGATCTTTAGTATATAATCTATATTTAAGGCTTTAGGGGTTAACTAGTTTAGGGCCTAAGGGTATTAGGAGTATAGGTAGATAGTAAGCTCTAGTAAAGCGTATATACGGTGCAAGCGGCCCATAAGGGCTAAGTATAGTATATTATATTATCTAGGATTGTTAATTCTATATAGGGTTTATACTTCGTCAGGAAAAAATTTACCAGCATTTTTGCAGCATTTGGCGGCATTTGGCAGCCAAATGCGCATTTCGCGCATTGCAACGTGTAGCGTATGGTATCGACTAAGGAGCGGCATATTGCCGCATTTAACAGAAACCAATAACGCGGTGCAGCTAATTGCGCATTTGCAGCCACCTAGGCAAGTGGTGCCTTTATTCTATTAAGCTTTTTTTGCACTTAATGCACAATTAACGTATAATGCCCTCCTTGCGCATTCTATATATCTTGCTTACTCCAAGCAATAGATAAGCGTTGCTTTTCCTACGCGGTTGTTATTAAGTGCTTATCCTGCGCACTTAATAGTATTTGCTTAGTCTGCGCGGTTGGTAGTATTTACCTATTCCATGCAATTGGTATACTTTGCTTACTTTAAGCAATAGATAAGCGTTGCTCTTCCCACACGGTTGTTATTAAGTGTTTATCCCACGCACTTAATAGTGTGGAAGGGTACGGTGTCTCTTAGATAGGAAGTCAGAATGCTATCAGTCAGTCAGTCTGTCAGTCTATCTGTCAGTCAGTCGGTTATAATCAGTCAAAAGTAATCAGTAAAGCAGTCTGTAAGAAAGGAAAGAAAAGAATGTATTCCAGTAGGTTCGTGATAATATATAAGAGGGAGGGAAGCCAAAGGCTCAATATATACAGGAAAATGCCAAGACACTAAGCATAGGACATTTTACCCCACCACATACCTCCCCCACCAAGAACGTTATCCCCTAACGTTCTATACCATAGAAGAATAGCCAAACGAAAGTAAAGCAAAAACAGAATAGAAAAAGGAAAGCATAAAATAGAACACAGGAAATCTCTTTCTCCTAGTAAAATACCTATCAGACACGCACTGAAATAAATACACCTATTAGCCATACTAGTTGCCTATACACCATACCCACCAGCGTCACTGGTCGAAAGCATAAATGCACGCACTAGCCGCCCTAATCGCCTATATACTATACCTACTAGCGGTACTAGTTAAAAGCGTAATTCTACAGCCGTTACAGCCCTATAGAACTATTCTATAATATCCTTCTGTTATCCATAGCTAAGATCCAATCTTCCTACTAGTAACCAGAACAGTAAACCAGAAATAATAACGGCAGTAGTAACAGAAGTAATAGCAGTAGTAGCAGTAACAGCAGTAACAGTAACAGTAGTAGAAACAGTAATAAAAGCAGACAGTTAGCGTGGTAAAATAAAATAGAACGGTTAGCAGTAGAACACTCAGTAGAACACTTAATAACAGTAAGTAAGCAGTAGGACATCCAGCAGTAGAACTTTTAGTAGCAGAAATCTCGGTAGCGGCAGATGGTTAATAGCAGTTGGTTAGTAGCAGTTGGTTAATAGCAGTCGGTCAAAACAGCAGTGGTAGAATAGTTGGAACAGTGGAACGGAACGGTCGGAGCAGCAGTTAGAATAGAACAGTTGGTTAAAATAGCAGAAACAAAACAGTTAAAACAGTAACAGTAGTAGCAGTAGCCGTAGCAGTAACGACAGTAGAACAGTCGGTCTAAATAGCGGTCAGTAGAAACAGTAGAATAGAACAGGTCGGTTAGAACGGCAGTCAGAATCAAACAGTTAAAGCAGCATTAGGTCCAGAATAGATCGGTTAGAATAGCTAAACAGCTAAATAGATCCAGCAGATCTAGCAGTAAAATAGACCCAGTAGCGGTACAGATCTATAACAGTAGAGACAGAGCAGTTGGTTAAGACAGCAGGGACAAAATAGCCAGACGGAATAGTGGCAGTAGTAGTGGCGGCAGCAGAGCAGTTAACTAAGGTAGCAGAGGCTCTAGCTTAGTTTAATCATTCAGTTAGTTATTTAATATTAAAACTCTGCATCTAGCTCTGCGTCTAGCTGTGCATCTAGCTATACATTAGTAGCTTTGTATTGCATATTCTACGTCCGTGTCTGCGTGCGTGCCTATATACCTGCTTTAACTGCTGGCCGAAGACTGTCTAATTGGTCGGCGATAACGTGCTGCAACTAATCATTCGGTTATTTAATTAAGGTAGAAAGTTAGCCCAGTTAAAGGCTCTAACTGTCCTAATTTAAATGCGGAGACGGCGTTTAACTAATTAAGATTTAATAAGGCCCTAGCTTAACTTAAAGTGTCTTCTGCTATATATATAACTAAGGCTTTGCATCCATAGACAACTAATTAATACTTCTATATAGACGTGCAATCGGTTAAGGCTCCGCATCTACTATTCGATCAAGGTTTCACATATATAGGTGTCCAGTTAAGCTACCGTACTATTGTCCAATTAAGGCTCTGCACCTATATGCTCCATATCCGTAGACTCTGCGTACGACTCTATATAAGACTCTATATAAAGCTCCGTATCTATATCTATAGGAAAGACCGTTCTGGTTAACCAGTCTATAGGCATTAAGACAGGCGGCAATTAATTAATAAAGGAGGGTTAAAGGGAGAGGTTCCTGCAGAGGCTCTAAAACATTAACTAGCGGCGCTTCTAATAATCTTCTAGCTGTGTACTGGTTTCCTAATTAGGCCTAGTGCTTATCTATCTACTATTATAGGATCCTTAACTGCTAATTAAAGACGTCTAACGGCGACAGTGACTAATTTAATTTAACTATAACAATATACAATTAACTGACGTTTAAATAGGGCATTAGGTCAGCCTAACTAAAAGTTTTAGTTAATCCAACTTAACTATAGAGGCGGCGTCTAACTGATTAAGATTTGACTAAGGCTCTGGCTTAACTTAAGGCGTCTTCTACTATACATACAATCTGGGTCCTATATCGTCATATACTCAATCAAGGCTTTAAATCCGTCGACGTTTAATTAAGGCTCTACACCCATAGGCTCTGCATCTATAGATAGTCAATTAAGAGTCCGGCTTGCAGTTATTTAGTCAAAGCTTTATATCTATACAGTTGATTAAGGCTCTTAGTATCTACCAGACGTCTAATCTAGAGACCTATCTTAAGACTTCCTTCCTTATAAGCGTAAACGGCAGCTTCTAGAAAACCATTTCCGCGGGCCTAGTACCTTTCTAGGATATCTTTTATAGCTGCTTTCTTCCCTTCCAAAACCGTCTTTACTCTTAGCTTCTTTGGTGCATCCTTAGGCTTTTACGGCTGCTTCTTTACCTAGGCTATTAGCAGTACGCTCGCGTATCCTTAATCTTCTTCCAGCTTAAGAGCCTTCTTAGGATTGTCTTCTGCTTTTAGTCTCTTTATCATTGTCCTACTAGTTTTATACTTCACCTAAGTCATCCTTAACATCTTTAAGGTTATCTAGTGGCAGCCTCTTAGCTGTTATAACTACCTCTATCGCATATTCCTTGCCCTTGTGTCTATAATACAGTCCTTTCGTTAAGATAATCTCTAAGAAATACCGGCTCCTATATATCTAATTCCTGTTCCCCTTATAATCCTTAGCAAGGTCCTTTACTGGCTTAGCCAAATACAGCTTAGTTCCGTCTTTAGTCATATAAGGATAGTTTAGGCTTAACATAGTTAGCTATACCCTCTATACAATCTCTTACAGAGCATCTTTATCAGTGCCTCTTTATATACTGCTTTACCGTTTCCGCAGTACTTAATTTCCAATATTATATTACCGCCCTTATATAGGTCCCTTCCTTGCCGCAGTATCTATTCTCGTTATATAGCTGGTGCAGTACTAAATTTGGATGGCGGTTGCAGAGCTACAACCAGCTATTGTTTAAATAAGGAATAAGGTCGGCCTAGTCAAAGGCTCTAATCTAATAACATTTAATTAACTTGCTTTAGTAATGGTAACGTACTAATATCAAGGCTTAGGCTTAATTCGACTCTTTAACTAACTATAGCTTTTATACAGTCGTTTAATTGACCAAGGCTTCCATATACTCGTTTAGTTAAGGTTCTACATATAGCTCTACATTATATAATTGGCTCTATATCCGTATAATCAATTAAGGCTCTCTATGCCATTCTTATTATACAGCTAGCGCATTATCAAATTCTAGGGGCAGTATAGAGTTCTACTAGCTCTATTGCTAAATAGACCAATTAGGATTTTCCGTCCCCGGGATAGAAAATTGTGTCACGAAATTCATATAGAGGGGTTCATTAATAAAATAGGTTGATTGATTGATTAAGGGTTTTGACCTTGATCTAATATGTCTTTTATCTCAGTTGACTTATCCGCTTCGCCGAGGAATTTGAGGAGGCGGCCACCCCCCTACTCCCGCCCCACTTTAACGCCATAGGCCCTCTTATGCAAACTTATAAGCCAATCAGATGGTCGCTCTAACTTATGGGTACTTATTAGCCAATAGAATGCCACGCTACCCTTAACCACCCCTACCACCCCAAAAATTCCTTAGCGCAGCGTCTGAGAGATTATGGGCGCGTGTTTAGTATAAACTAGGTCCTTTTTCTAACGTGTGTTAATTTTAAATAACTTTAGCGGCGTGAATATACCAGCTACAGTCTTAGTACGCAATATATTTAAATTGTAATCTCTTCTTCTATTTAATTATAATAATTGTAATTAGCTAACCACTGTATTAGGGGGCGAGATACAGCCTCAAAGTTTAAAGACGCGTTTTTAAAACTGGTCCCTCTCCACTAGCTGCATTAAAACAACAGCCGTACTCCACTACTAACACTCTATTTCCTTTCAAATTCATAGAGGCACTTTTTCTATCCTACAATAACCAGCTCGCCCGATTAAAGTATACTTATACTACTATTGTGTCATATTCTGGTAGGCAACACAGTTGTAGTAACACCTTTAAGGCGCTTAGCCTATATTAGAGCACTCTGGCGATGCCCTATAACATTCTAATAACTTATGGGAACTTATACAAACTTATATAAACTTATGCAAACTTATTAGCCAATTAGAGAGTAGGAAATAGCGAGGTACGGGTTAAAATTAAAGAAGAAGTTAAAGAAGTTAGATACTTAGAGTTGCTAGCATAAAGCTTATATCGCGCCGCCATCTCCACTACCTCTACTAGCTATATATATATTAGCTAACCGTGGTTCTATCCCAGAGACACTCTGGTCTATTAAGAGGCTACGCGTAAAGGAGTTATTATTAGTTATATAGCAGGTAGCGCGGTTAGAGAATATAGCATTCTAATATAAAGTTATGGACCTTTATCTTTAGCAAATTATTCTCTAAACTAGTCCATTAGTTAAGGATTTTAAGCCGCGCTATAAGCAAGTGCGTACCTTGCGTTAGTTAATATTTAGGAAAGGTAATACCCTTCTAATTACTTATATAGGCTTTAGTAAAAGCCTAATCTTCTATGTGTATACAGTTTTAACGGGCAAGATTACCATCCAGATTATTCCACTTAATAAGCTAGGTAATAAGCAATTAGATAATATTAAAAAGATAAAAGGATATAACCTAGTTCTTATTAATACTAAAACCTGGAGTTAGGAAAAGGGACTAATTGCTTAAATTTGGGAGGGAGTATATACTTATATTCTACTTAGTCCTGAACAGGCATTAACTAAGGCTTTCTAGGATACTCTAAAAAAACTAAAGTTGCAGTTACGAATTGGGCTAGTTGTGATTAATAAGTGCCATCTTATTAAGGACTAGGAGAGCTTTTGACCGGCTTATATAATATTAGGCGAATTGTGAATGATCCTCCGCCCAGATATAGTCTGGTTTGCCTACTCTATAACTCTTGATAAGAAGGCGGAGAGGCTAATCCTATTAGAGGCCAGATTCTAAGCAGTTAGCCGTTATTCTTACCAAACTAAGATTATTAGGACTTCTATTAATTATCTAGATGTGTTAATATCAGTCCACCCCCTACCTAGGAAAAAGGTTAATTTGTAGAAGCACCTATATTTCTTATTAGATAATTGTGTTAATAATAATAGGAAGCCTACTCTGGAGAGGATACCGAAGACAATAGTTTTTATTAATAGGCGATTGTCTATCTAGGCTGCAGCTGTATACCTTCGGACTATATTACTACAGAAGGGGTATTTAATAGATGCGGTGGATAAGGCTATCTGTATTAGTACTATAGTCCAGGAGTTTACTGCCACTATACAGGAGTATAACCGCACTCAGTGGTATACTAAGTTTAAAACTACTATGTCTAGTATTAGAATTATAATAGCTACAACCTTATTTAGCATAGGTGTAAACGTCCTAGATATTAAGCGCGTAATTATTTAGAAGATTCCTATTATTAAGAGCCTAGCTAATATATAGCAGCGAATCGGTCGAGGCGGACGATGAAAGGATTGCACTAGTATAGAATATATTTTCCTTCCATACTAGGTCTTTAACACGGAGGGGGGAGATATACTAGGGAGGAAACCACCACCACCTAAGGCAAAAGCACTTACTTAGGCACCTTAGAGAAATCGTAACAGCTTGCTGGTTAAGCATACCCGCAGTTAACTTGCATAGAGCTTTACGCCTAGTGATGTTAGCGATACTAAAAACATTACTGAGAGTATTACTAAGAGTGTCGCCTCTAAGAAATTAACCGCAAGCTATAATTCTGCAGTTATAGCTACTAGAAAGGATAGCCGTCCATTTTAGATAAGGGCTAAAATAGCAAGCCGTAAGAAGTTGCTGGTTAAATAGAAAGAGATGGTGAATAGAGCATGTTATTAAAAGGCCTTTCTTTCCTTCTTAGGAGAGGACAAGTTGCCACTAGCTATATTATAGCGTGTTATTTGTGCCCCAGTAGATTAATGCTGTAGTTATTGCAACCCCTTGCTTGTGCCTGAGCTTATATTACCCCCTATAGCTCTGGCGTCGCTTTGTCGACCACAGGCTAGTACGCAGTCTGCTATTACATTAGAGCTTCTTGATATATAGGCGGCCGAGTAGGCTAAATTAATATACACTAGCCTATACTGATGATTCCCTATGCCGTCGGCGGCGTTTCTAGGCGAGGAGTGCCGCTAGCAGCTTTCGTACTTATTCTATAGGGGCATGGCCGACGCCTTTTAGGATAAACTTACAGCTAAATCTCTAAAAAGTGCGGCGCCCTTGCTCGTCTTATAGCAGCATTATGAGGCCTACGGCAGTCAATTGGTTAAGCAGCTAAAGGGTATAGTTAAGCCAGTTAGATTAACCAACGAAGAGGCTCTAGCAAAAAAGTAATAGGTAAAGGCTGCTTAGCAAACCAGGGACTTTAAGGGCAAGGTCTTGTTAATACGCTAGTTACTTAAATCGTCCACACCAGAGGAGTACGCAGCACATGTTTAGAGGCGGGATGATAGCCTTACTATGCAGGTTGCTAGACGAGAGGCTGTATAGGGTATAGTAGAACAAAGCGTAGTAGACGGGCCGTCTTTACCGCTTAGGACCTGGGTTACTAGTAGAATTAACAAGTCTGGCCTATTATCCGCGTTACTAGGTGTCCCATATAGTGTTAAACGCGCGGCCTAGGTACTTAAAGAGGTCCAAAGGCTAATTTCAAGGCCAATAACGCCAACGACGCCATATGTTATGTCTATAGAGGGGAGTTACAATATTAATACGCCTGGCTTCTAGGATCCCGCAATTCCAGACTTTTAAAAGGCCACTACTTCCGATTTATAAGATACTACAATTCCTAACTCCTAAGGTACAGTTATTCTTAATTCACAGCTGGCTATCATCCTAGATTTGTAGGTGGATACTGTCCTTAATTCCCAACCTGTAGATATAGCTGCCACCCGGCTATATATAGCCTCAGTAGCAGGGGCTATCTCCACGCCATCTTAGAAGAGACGAGGTAATACCCAAGGGGATTCACCTACTAAACATCAGACAGCCTTACGGGAACGGGATAGAAATATAGATATAGTACCACAAAAGAGAGATGCAACTGTAGATGTAATACTTATATTTACCCCAAGAACAAGGACTAGGCGTATTAGGAAGGCAACACTAAAGGGATGAGAAAACTTCTTAATAGAGCTATAAACAGATAGGCTATTTAGCGTAACCTAATTAGCTAATAAGTTTATATAAGTTTGTATAAGTTGCTAGAGGGGGGTCTAGGGATATTATAAGGGCCTATATTAGGTAAAGGGCTTTATTTTAGTGTGGCAAGTAGACGAGCTATTAGTTCCTATTATAGCGGGTATTAATTAACCCATAGCGCGTTCTAATTAGCTAATAAGTTCGCATAAGTTGCTAAAGAGAGTGCTAGGGATATCATAAGGCCTATATAAGGAGGTAAAGGTCTATCCTAGCGTGGCGTAATTAGTCTATAAGATTATATATATTAGGTTAGGTCTAGCGCCTTAGCTTATTAATAGTGAAGTAAATCCTATAATAGACCTTTACTTCTCTTTCTCTTCCTTTTTAAATATTTATGATACTACGATTTTTTTTAAAAGCCTCTAATATGTCTCCTCCTGCTGCTTAGGTGCTCGCGTACCTACTAAACTTCCCGCTTTAAGAGGAGCAAATCCTCCTCCTTGCCGCCGCCCTCCTATGTGGCTAACTAACATCAGGGACTATCCGGCGTCCTTTATAAGTATTAGCCTATCTAGTTCTTAACTGTTTAAGCATCCTAAGGAGTTAGGGACTATCCTAAGAAGCTAGGAGACGAGTAGCCATACCTTCCTTCTATTTAGCAGACCTATATACTAACATTCTTCTTAGCCCTCCTCCTTACCCGCGCCGCCCTTGCCCGCGCGCCCTCCCTTCTCCTTCTCCTCCTCCTTTCCAGCCTCCCGTCCCTTTCCTCGCGCCTGCCGCCCCCCTCGCGCCTGCTGGCCCCGTCGCGCCCACCTTCCCCCTCGGCGGCGACGACGACGACGACGACAACAACAACGACGACGATGACCGCCTGCTAGATTTTGGCGGCGACGATAACAACGACAATGACGGCATGGTCGACCTCGCCGGGTATATGTACTATAATGCCTATTATATCAATTATTAGCTTATATATGCGTAGACCTATAACTTAGCCGCCTGCCCCTACTACTAGCGCCGCTTTAGGTCCTCCCCTTCCTCTTGCCTAGGCAGGCTTCTATACCACCCAACTTGCTGATTAGCCGCGTCTACCTTGGAATTGGCAACTCCAGGGCAAGATTATAGACGGCTATACTGCCGTCTACTAGAGCAAGTGGTGGTCGTCTTTCTAGATAGCTAATAGCAAGAGGAACCTCTCCCATATTAGGAGGATTATGGAAATGGAGCTGGGTAAGCAGCTCTATAGTAAGGATCAGTACCTGGCTTACTAAAAGGGTAGTTGGGAGTACTAGGTCTACTCTAGGGTAGGCGCCCAGCAGGTGTATAAGCCTAGGGATGCTTATGCCCGCTGCCGTGTAAAGGCCCGCCTTGGTGGATGCTCTATTTTAAAGCGGGCTAAGCCCAAGCCCTAGCGGGTGTTACTAGCTCCGTCCCTACGGCCCCTATTACTAAAGAGACCGCAACCACCTCCACCTAGAGCTGGGGGTATAGGGTTAATAGCGTAGGGAATAAGGGGGTAGGACTTAGTGTGGTATAGTATATCTTCAGACTCCCTTTATAGGGAAGGCTTTAACCTCATTCCAGTAAAAGCTAGTATCTTAGAAGGGTCCAACTACAAGGCTCTTTATAGGTAAGCTTTAACCTCACCCAGTTAGTTTAAATCCTGTATAAGTAAAGAAGCTGGTGTCTTGGGCGGGCCTAACTACAGGCATTATAAGCCCTATAGGTTAGGATATGCGGACTTGGCCTCTATCCCTAGAGAGAGAGTAGGCTTAGCGGGCCTTTGCTCTAGTAGAGTAAGAGGAAGATAATAAATAAGCATAATAGGCCTCTACTTAGTAGAGGATTGGGTAAGCAAACACGGCGGGCCTCTACTCTAGATTAATAGTGGATAGGTAAGTAAATATAGTAGGCCTCTGCTTATAGTAAAAGTAGAGTAAGCACGGCGGGCCTCTACTCTAGATAGATGGTAGATAAGTAAGCAAGCATAATAGGCCTCTGCTTATAGTAGAAGTGGAGCAAGCATAGCGGGCCTCTGCTCTAGGTAGAACAAATTTACTTTTTTGTTCTGCCATTAACCTACTACTCTAATAACGTAATATAATTGCGTCTATTGCTAACGCATAGATAGAGGCTAGTATACAGTCGCCGCACACAGGTAATAGCCTCTACTCTTAGCGGGGGTCTGTTAATATAAGCTACTGCTACTCCAGATATCTCCCAAACTCTTATAAACTTATACGAACTTATTAGCCAATTAGGATAAGGCTAGGGGCTTAAGGATATTATTACAGCTTAAGCGGAGGCCCTATATTAAGACGTCTTTTATAGGTGCTAGCTACCACTCCTTATTAAGTTCCGCTAATATAGGCCTCTAAATATCTCCCAAACTTATATAAACTTATATAAACTTATTAGCTAATTAGGGCGAGGCGGGGGGTTTTAGGTTAAGATATATTATCTAGCTAATAGCTTCTTAGGGCCTATTAACATAGGCTCCGGCCCCTAATCCGGAGATCTCCTAAACTTATACTAACTTATATAAACTTATTAGCTAATTAGAACAAGGCTAGGGCCCTTAGTTAAGACGTTTTATACAGGTAGTGGCCTTATATAATTTTAATAATGGACTGCAAGCATCCTGCACTCTATGGTGGTTTGCGCTGCCCTAGCTAAGGAATAAAACGAAGTAGTGATGCTAGTATTGCTACTGTGGTTATTATTTCCTGGTGGTGGTTTAAGGGGAGTTAATATTTTAAGTCCTAGATAGCTAGTATGCGGGCATATAGTAGTGCCTGGTGCTAGGCAGCTCCTCCTCCTTATAGTATTTCCTGGATATCCTCCTCTTAAGTAATTAAGGCTAGGGCTAAGGTAGAGGGGCCTCGCAGGGTGGAGGAGAGGGAGACTTATAGGGCAAACTAGAGAGGAAAGCCGCGCTCTAATTGGCTAATAAGTTTATATAAGTACCCCTAAGTTTATAGGCTACTTAGAGCCTCCTAGCCAGTAGGAGGCACGTTAGAAGTAAAATCTAGTTCCTCTATATTACCTAGCCTATCTCCAATAGCGTTAATAAAGTCTTATATATCTACAAAGCTAGCTAAGTCCTCTATATCCAAAGAAGGATAGAAGGTAGCAACTAAATATAGACCCTGTATATAGACCTAGTTAAACTCGTTAACCTTCCTTACTAGAACTTCCACTCCAGTACTAAAAATGTTATGAGAATTAAATAGGCGTAGGCCTGCTAGCTATGCTGGTTACTATAGTATAGCTAGGTTACTAAAATAGAGATTCTAAGCAAGTATAAATATATTAAGGTCCGCCTTTGCCTATATATAGGCACCTAACATCTCCTTATTAAATGTATTTTCTATCTTACTACGCAACATTCTAACTGTTGTATTTAATAAGCATACTCAATTGAATATAATATCTATATTATAAGTAGAGTTCTTATAGCACTTTATCTCAATCTTACAGCTTCTATTTAAGTGCTCTAGCCTAAGATTAATAGCCTTATACTTATCTAGAGCTCTAAGCCAGTTTACTAACCTAGAGAATAGGATTACATGCTAAAGTTTAGGCAAATTAACCGACGTAAGATTCTACTAATAGAATAGTATTTCTTAACCATAATTATGCTGTGACGCGCCGAAGAAGAACATAATAAGGGGGTCGACAAGCCGCCGCAGCATACCTATATTGGTATGCTTAATAGTATGCTAAATAGTAAGTAGAAGCTTAACTTTCTAAAGCATACAACACATTATCCGAAACTTAATATTATTATACTTCGCGCCCGTCCACGCGTCCTAAGAAAAGGTGTCGCGCTAGATTTTATTAATAATGTCCAGGAACTGCTTAGGAGTGAGGCAGCCAATAGCCTAAATAGTATCTTTAATGTACTTAGGGGAAGACGGGTTAGATAGGGTATCTAGGTTAAATGGCTTGGATGAATTAGGCATGCTAATTCTAAAGCCTTAATGCTGTATAGCAGTATAGAAGAGGGCGGTTATACGCGCCATAAAACCCTATTTAATAATAGGTACCAACTTATAGTATTTAGCATTCTCTTATATAATTATAGAGCGATTCTATAGCGTTATATTAGACTATAGACAGTAATAAGCCTCCTCTTACTTATCCTTAGGCGTAAAGTGTGTACGCATAAGAGTACTGCATAGATTTATCTTAATATAGAACTATATAGGTACACTAAGCAGCCAGTCCTAACGGTTAAAAGGGCGGCTGGTATAAATCTACTCCTGTTTTACTGACCTAATATAATACGCAGTAAGCTGGTCACTATGGGTAAGCCAGAGCCGCTTAGTAAAATTATTAAGAGTAGTGCTATTATAAGGGTTATCTAGAGCCTAGAGACCAAGCTAATCAAGAAAAATACTTTTATGGACGCTATAGGTACCCTAGATAATACCCTTATTCTCTATAATAGCACCAAACTGCTAGAATTTGGTCTTCCCATTACTAATATATTATATGCTTGGCATCTAAGGGAAAAGATCACTATCTTTAAAGATACGCTCTATACTAGCAAGGTGAATCCCCTTTATTACGTTAGTAATAAGGTAACGGCTAATCTATAGTAATAACTCATCGCCAAAGTTGGGAGAGCGGTAGATGTCTTCAACATTTAGTAGGATAGTTGGATTGTGTATTAACTAACACAGCCCCAACAGAGGTAGTTTAGGACAATAGACGATGGCAGCAGTTATTAAGGAGCGTATAACAGATATATAACCAAGCAGCTTATCGCGCTTTATATCCTTAAAGTTTACATTATTATATACAACGACCATCTAGGGGTCGTGCGCCAGCGTCATAAGATGCCTCTATAGATGTTAGCCCCTAGCTAGCCAGTAGTCCATAGAGGCTATACTAATTGGCTTATAAGTTTGCAAGAGTTCATATAAGTTTAGCTAAAAGGCCGGTGCTAATAGATATATAGTGCTGATATAAAAACTAACATACCTTTACCTCTTTGGCAACACTACCCATAGTACAATTTACAGAATAATAACCATGGCATAATTCAAAGCCAGCCAACGTTTTAAACACCCTTCTTTTTACACCAAAGCCTATAAGATATATATCCACTACTAAAGAAAAGAAATTGGACCGCTTTTTAGCCTAAAAGAAATAAATTATACTAGTAATAGTATATGCCCGCCTTACTAGCGCATCCTAGCTATCTACCTTTTAGTCCTCCACTTTCTAATTACTATAACTAGCCCTATGCGCCCACTAATTACCAAGCAGTCGCATCAAGGTTATATACCATCTTAAGGCAGTATCCTGCATAGAGCGGAAGGCAACGTTAAAGTCCAAGTCCTTAATTTTCAACGTTCTATTAAATATGGCAAAATATGGTTCCTAAATAAGGCGATCTAGCTCCGCAGTATATAACTCTATTCACATATACAGGATATTACTCAGCTGCGGGTCTCTTATAACTACATCTAATAGAACCTAACACCGCTACCCAACGCAACCATACTAACGGTGCTTAATCACAATTCCCTTCTCCCCTATATTATCTGCCCTAACCCAAGCAGATAGCAACTAAGCGAAGCTCCAACCTTCTTCTTTTAATATATTAACTACGGCTTATAACCTCCGCGCGCGCTTCCCCTACCTCCTATAACGCCTTAACAAAGGCTCAGGCGCTTTATTCTCATTACTACCCATCTGGTTATTGCCTACATTATTATCACTATCAGAGGAGGAGGGCTTAAATAGTTTGATAATATTTTCCAACCAGCTAAAGAGGTTAGAAATAGAGGAAGGACGGCTAGGGGTGTCTTAGTTAGAGTAACGCCCACTTAGGGCACAGCTAGGCTCCATTACAAATAGATTCTATAGAGTAAGAGGAGGGCTTTTAAATGGAACTATTAGTGAGTTAAGCGGTGGTGTATTAGGGGGCGATATACCACGTTAAAGGTAATACAGCCGTCATCTACTAGGTAGGCTGGCCTGCCTTTACAAATCGCGCCCATAATCTCTTAGACGCTTCGCAGAGGAATTAGGGTAGTAAAGGTAGCAGGGGGTAGCGCAGCGTTCTATTAGCTAATAAGTACCTATAAGTTGGAGCAACCATCTAATTGGCTCATAAGTTTGCATAAGAGGGCCTATAGCGTTGAAGTGGGGCGGGAGCAGGGGGGTGGCCGCCTCCTCAAATTCCTTAGCGAAGCGGATAAGTCAACTAAGATAACATGTCTTCAGTAACGTGTCTTCATACACGTAACTCATACACGTAACCCACGCCTTTAGAGAATACAAATTATCTAACATACCCCCTTAGCTTTAAGCTCTTTAAGGTTAAAGCTAACTACCTTCTTGTGTCCGTCAATGCGTTAATTAAACCATAATATCGTCTAAATCCTTCCTTCTCGCCCTAACCTTCTCCCTTAGGTCCTCCAGTTGCTTCTCCTCATTTAGCCGCTCCTTAATATCCACTATTCTAATCATATTAATGAAGCCTTAAAACCTCTGCTTGGGCAGGGCCTTTGTAAGTCCATTAGCAATTATCTCCTTTATCACTATCTATTAAAATCATACTTGTCTCCTTACGTATTCCTAACATAGCTAGTGTTAATAGATGTTAACGTATTAGAGCTTTATAATTAGCTTTACTATATCTTCCATAATTAGTTAGAGCATCTGCGTATTATCACATTTAATAATTAAGGGCTTATTTAGGTGTAATATTATTATTTTAAACAGCCTGCTAATAAAGATAGCTTCCTTTACTGTTTATAATAGGGCTAATAACTTGGCTTCTATGCTTGACGTTATAACTATACCCTACTTATTTACTCTCCAGGCGATCGGCCCCCTAAATAGCTTTATAATATATCCTTATAAGCTCTTTCTATTAACGGAGTTGTCCGCGAATAATGCATTACTAGCACAGATAAATAATTGCGCTTTACCTCTACTATCTCTTCCGTCGTCTCGTCCTTTGTTGCGTATTCCTTTGTCTTTCCCTCTACTATTTATTCCTTTCTTATCTCCTCCATAGTAGATTGCTCTGCTTTTCGTACTATATAGGTACTGGATAACTCTGTTTACCGCTTGATAATACTCTTAGCCTAGGTCCTGGTTAAACCTTACCAGCTATAATACTGTAAAAGCAATATCTAGACGTGTTATAGTGGCTATATAGAGTACTAAACCCAGTTTTCTCTAATATAGCATCGTAGAAGCTAGTAGGGATATAAAACGGACTAATAGGTCTATATTAGGGGACAGACACATTAGACGGATTATATAGTAATTAGTAGGGAGGAGTTCTAATTCTACTATAGGAGTATCTAGAAGACGCCCTCTAAGATCTATCTTATACTAGTTAGCTATCTTCTTAATATAGGCTTCCTAGGATAGCTATAGGAGCCTCTAGCTACAATTATATATTACATAAATTCCTAGGAACCATTTTAGCTCGCTAAGGGTACTTATCTAGTATTCCTTACTTAACTCCTTAATTACTTCTTAAGCCTTCTTTTTATCTGTCTTTCTATAGCAGAAGACGATATTATTAATATAGAAGAAGACAACTATTCCACCTTTTAGCATAATGTATGGCTCCTAAGGTACCTCTTTAAAGCCTAATTTGTTTAATAAGCTTATAAGATTCTTCTGCTATAACAGTGGTGATTATTATAGTCCGTATAAGGCTTTTTTTAAGCGCAGTACTTTATCTATCTTTCCTTTGTTAAACCCTAGCGGTAGCTTTATGTAGACAACCTTATCAAGATCACAATGGACAAATATATTAACTATATCTATCTGTGTCGTCTCTAGGTCAAATTTTATGGTAATTACTATAAGGGTTCGGAAGGTTGTACTAGCTAATATAGTAGCTCTTATAGGTAGGTCTCCTAGGGCCTATTAATTTCTGTATACTATTAAGCATACCTTACATTTCTAAAGAAATCCATGCTTGTCTATCTTGTAAATGAATACCTATATTAAGCTAAGGACCTACTGTCCCTTTATATACTTCTTATCTGTTTCTTAAAATGACCTTATTTAATAATGGAATTAAAGGTAAGCTTATTAAGCCTCTTAGAACTAATCTTAAAGAGGGTGTATATTAAGGTCCTTAATTAACTAAGGTAGCAGAGGTAAGTTCTTCCTATATAATCTAATATTATATATTCTACCTAATTTTAGCTTGCTGTCATTAAGTTAACTATTGAGGTTAAACTTCCTTCCTGCTACAAAGGCGCCTTAATAGGCTAAAGTAATCCTTTTAATAACAAAGTCTTTAAACCTATTATTACTAGCTTCCTTAAACAAGTCTTTAACCAAGTTATTAAACACCCCCTAAGTATAAAACCTATCTCCTACTCAGTTAATAGTGTCCTAATTAGTATCTAACTTTATAGGATACTTAACGTAAAAGGTATATAGAGATTCTTTATCTTCTTTTGTTAGAGGTGGCGTATAATATATATCTTTAAGAGCTCTTACAAGCTTAAGATCTGCTAACTTATTAAAGGTTTAAACTAGCTTATCAACGTTATTGTTTTCCTCTTAAATTAATGGTTTAAATACTTTATTATTATCTTCCAGAAGAACCTTGTTCTTAATTAAGGTCTTAGGGAGTTAAATCTTCTTAATTAGCGTATCTAATTTAGCGTATAGATCCTTTAAGATATCCATTTACTTGCCGTTAAAGAACGTCTTTTTATTAAAGATAACATCCCTAGTAGAGATAATAATACCTTTATACGGGATCCAGATCCTATAGATATTAGTAGAGTTATAGCTAATAAGGTAGCTAATATAGGCTTATAGATCTAGCTTGCTTAGTCTTTTCTTCTTTAGCTAGGTATTTAACGTTATTGCGTACGCCCTACAGCTATAGGCTTTTAGGTGCGCTAATTATAGTTTTCTTAATCTCCCATTTGCTAGGTAGGTATAGAACCTTTTATATAGCGATTTCTATCCATTACTTTCCCGTGGCGTTTAATTTTAAAGGTAGACTATATAGTTAACTATCTCGTTTTATAGGTTGTGTAGTAGATTGGTAGCAATTCTCATTATATGTCCTTTCTTAATAATTACACCCCCTAAGCGTTCGGCGGTACTGTTCTGTGCTTAGGTATATAGCGTTAAAGGCTTAAAGGTAATCCCTTAGGTTTATAGCTATTTAAGGGTTTTCCTTCTCCCTAGCTTGTTGTCTAATCTAATAGTATTAACTTTAAGGTTATACCTTAGACAAATCCATTAGATAAAATCTTTAAGCACTTATAGTATCTCCTTCTCTTTACTATACGTTATTATAAAATATGGGAAGGTTCTTCCTAAAAAGGTGTTATAGATAAGCATAACTTATATAAATCCTATATACGCTTCCTTAAGGTTAGTCTAGTTAATATAGAGGTTAAGATAAGGTTTATTAATATTCTATTTTAAGAACCTTCTTAAGACCTAATGCTTGATTTTAGCGAGACTGTAATGTTAACATTCTATTATCTTTAGGCCTTAAAGCTTAACTCCTAGGGCGTTAATACCTAAATAATAAAGGCTTATAGGTCCTAAATAACCTAGATATAGATACTATAGTTATATATTACCTTTCGCATTTGGGCGAATGTCTCTTAACAATACTCTATGCTTCTGTTGGTGGCGTAGCAGTTGGCTTATATTAAACGCTAATAGACTTCCTAGTTAGATGTATTTAATAGTCTATTATCTGTAACATTCTTCTATTTAATATAGGATTGTATCGTCCTTCTAAACTAGAAGATTATTGTTTTCTTTATTATCCCAAAAGTACCCTTGCTTTTAAAGTAGACGGAATAACACTAGATTTGTATTAAAGTCTATATAAAAGGTAACGTCCTTAAGATATAGGATTCCCTTACTCTTATCTAGTTTTGTAACTTAGATAGTAATATTGCTATAGCCTAGTATAGGCACTTCTAAGCTGCTGGCGATAATATATTTGTGTCTTAGAGCTTTCCTAAAGTTATAAAAACAAAAGAGGTTATTAAAGATATAAAGAGTAGTTCCTAAGTCCAGAATAGTTAATAGCTTTAGTAAATGGAGTTGACCGGTGTAATACAATTCTAGAAATATTATATTAGCTTTTCCCTTAATCTTAACTATCTTGTAACTCTTTTTATCCTGTTATTGTTAAGCCTTATCTTCTTGTTTTTTAAGTCTAATCTTTGTAACTTAGTTAGTAAGATTCTTATTCTTTTCTACCTTCTTTAGCACCCTTTTAATGCAAGTATCTCTAATTGTAACTTCTTTAGGTCTTTTATTTTTAAATAAATACTAATAGTTTTAAAGGGAATGTCCTCGTTTCTTGCACGCTAAGTATATAGGTAGTAGCTTCTTATAGGATGTCTCCTCATCTACTAGTAATTTGGCTCTCTTTAAGCGTCTAGTATATGCTGAGGTTCCTTTCCCTGGACCTTTAGTAGTATTAGAGTAATCTATTATAGCTTGCTCTGCGAAGTCTGTATTAAAGGTACTCCCTCTTGTAGTAGTATTAGCTTTCTTTAAGGGTATTCTAAGTCCTTTTTACAGCTCCTTTACTACTCTATGGTATTTGGAAGATCTCGACTTCTAAGGGTTATTTAACTCAGTAGTGTACTTTATATAGTAGGCATTATTAAACGGTTAAATAACTTCTGCCAAATCTTAAAGCCAGATTTTATCGGATATTTAAGAGATCTTATACTTCTCTCCTAGAGATATTATGTGTTCCTATTAATCTAGCCATTGGTTTAATTTTAACAACTATTTAAACCCCTTAAGGGCTTCTGTGTACTAGTATTATACCTTCTTCCTAATAAATAATAAGGTAGGTTCTGTATTCTCCTTTAGCTGAGATAGCCATTCTTTAACTATTAAGGAAGGGTTAAGCAGTAGCTTCTTCTAAATTAATACTATAGACATAATCTAGGTGCGGATCTGTTAAAGATAATCTTCCTATCTAAGGAAATACTTTATATCCTAGTTATAGTATCGTCTGCTATTCTTGTATGCTTTTTGTTAATTTGTCGAGAGCTATGTATATAAGGTTGCATTCTCATTAAAATCTATAACTTTTAGAAGAGGTGGTTTTTTAAGTAGACCTTTTTAAGGTGCTTCTGTGGCTGGGTTAACGTGGGCCCAAATTTGCTGATCTATAAGGGCTTGTAGTTGCCAGATCCATTGCTCCCAGTCTTCTGGTTTATTGAGGATGATCGTGGTCGACGAACTTGATGTTAGTGGAGTCATTTTAACTGATAGGCAAAGGAGGATTTGAGATGGTATTTTTGTCTTCAGGATCGTCCTTGTCATCAGGGTCGTCCTGTGACGATTGAGGTAGGATTTCTGTCAGAGTCTGCGTCTTGACGATGAGGTAGAATTTCTTTAAATGATTGAGTAATAGCTGACTAGCTTCTTGAGTCGGCGGACCGGGCTCATAACTGTCACGAAATTCATGTAGAGGGGTTCATTGATGAAATGGGTTGATTGATTGATTGAGGTTTTTGACCTTGATCTGACGTGTCTTCAGTGACGTGTCTTCGTGCACGTGACTCGTGCACGTGACCCACGCCTTTAGAGAATACAGATTATCTGACAAATTGCTATTGGCTTGTTAATAGGCGGTAAGCTAAACTAATATCTTTTGCAGTAGATTAACACGTCTCAACACGCCGCAATCAAGAAAGTAAACAAGAAAAGGAGCTTTTGGAAATACTATAATTAAGTATAAAAAATAGAAATCTTTTATACTGTTACCTGCGTCCCCTCCCCTACCTTAGAATTTGACTGTCCCCTAGTTAAACATCCTATACCTACTACAGACCCTGCTGCGGAGCCTACTATTAATGGCTGACCTGGTTAAGCGTCTGTCTCTAAGACCGTCTCTAAGAATTAGAAGATTTATTCTTTTTCCTAGCCTCTGCCGTCTTATCTGTAGGCCGTAACATAATCTGGATGTATTCTCCTGGTCGTATATTCTTCTCCTGCGGCAGAGCTTGCGGCTTGACGGTTGTCCTAGTTGTACGGCTGTCTCTAGGGGTTAAGCGAGTCTGCGGATGTTGCTAGTTAGGCGTTACTAAATCCGTAGGCCGTACTTAATAGTAGTCCTCCTAGTTCGTGCGTATTTTGTTACTGTTCTTCAGCACTACTCTATTATGGAAATTAGTAAAATCCGCTTGTCCTATAGGGGCTTATTTCTACGTCTGTCCTTAGCCTTCCCTTTTTTGATTTAGCTGTCCATTTAAGCCTATTCCTTAGTGCGTATAAAGCCAGTTCTTAATACCTTTTAGCCGTTCTTTATTACCGAGCTACAGAAGCTTAGGTCTAGGTTATTCGCGCGTTTTAGCTACTAGTTTTCCTTAATTAGACAGATATATAAATCCTTACTAAATAAGATCCTTTAAGCCTTAATATTTATACTTGGTAAAACGGTAACTTCCTCCGCATCTAGAATAGGTCTGCCGGCCTTGTCTTTGCGTGCCTTGCTGACTCCATACGTCCCGCTATGGTTGTCCAAAGGCGGTAGAATCTTGCGGATATTAGGGATCTTGCGGATATCAGTAGTCTTGCGGAATAAAGGGAGCTTAGGTGCTGTTCTGCTAGTCTTTATATCCTAGTGCTGAGCTGTATCCTTATACCAGGCTTTAAACTATAGCCTAATTTAGTAGTGTCGCGTGCTTTCTTAGGTCTAGAAGTCTTTCTTCCCTTTAGCAGTCAAGCCTATTCCCTTACTGCCGTAGCTCTTATATAAGCTGGACATTCAGGACATCTTCTTCCGGAAGAATAGCTATTCACTTAACGTTCTCTATAGCCATTATTCTTAACTCTATGGCCTCCTTTAGCCTTTTAAATATAAGGGTACTGGGCTCGTCTGCTACAGCTCCTATCTTTTCTATTGCGTGCCTGTGGTATTTGATAGGGAGTCCTTACATAAACTACCACCCCTTCTCTTGCTTAGTAAGGTTTCCTACGGCTACCGCTCTTGCTAAGATGGTAGTAAAGTTGTATATATAGTGACGCAGCTCGCCTAGCTATTCTGCAGATTTTCAAATAAAAGCTTCCACAAAGTCTCTTGTCTCCATGCGTTGGTAGTAGTCGTTTACTTAGTATTCTGCCCTAAGCTTTCTTACAAGCTCCATCTAATTGCTAGCTATGAATTTAGGCAAGCTTTAGATCTACACCCCTATCTAGTAATTATAGTACTCTGGAAGGCCTTAGTGCTTCTCCTTACTTATTATATAATGTCGGGTGCATAGCCATTTGTACTGTTTAATAAACTGCAACATATTCTGCCCTGCGAAGTAGGGAGTTCCAATAGTTCCTAGGGCTAGCATAGGCTGAACCATAACGCAGATCTTGTTTTAAGCCGTTAACTACTGGTTACAAGGTAATACATCCTTGGGAGCTTGCAGGTAATCCCTACGGCTTTTATCCTTTGTCTGCTGAGGGTTATCGGTCCTAGGTGTTACAGGTAAACGCTATAGTAGGTCTATTTGCATAGCCATGGTCTTAATAGAGGATGTCCCAGATAACTGTCCTGGCGGGACATTAATAGGTGCATGCTTTAGCTAGTCTACTTATATAGCTATATCCCTAACGGAAGGCGCCTGCTTTTTAATGCCTAAAGGGAGGTCTTTCTAGAAGAGCACGGAATCTTTATCTTCTACCACTGCCGGGTCTTAATACGTCTATCTATTTTAGCCTGCTATCGTTTTGTGTAGTAGGTCCTTACGGAGTGCCTCTAGGGCCGCTGCTAACATAATCTAGATAACTTAAAAAAGAATAAAGCTAAGCTAGAATAGGAAGCTTTTAAAGGCAGATCTAATCTTATATGCTTGCGGCCTTACTTAGTATTGTCTCTGTTTTTAAAGGGCAGCGCTGGCTTCCTTCGCCGCTAGATATTTTAGATCTTGTTTCTATCTAACTAATTAGCCCTTGGCTTGTTGTCTCTGCATCTTTAATAACGTTCTGGCCATGCTTGTGCGCGCGTAGGTGGCGAGATTTTAACCGCTGGTAGTTATCTAATTGGCCAACTGGTTCGCTTAACGCCAAATTTCTAAGTATAGGTACCGAACCCAACTCCTAAAACCTTTTAACCTATACCATTTTGCTTCCTATTGCCACTCTTTAGCCTGTGCGTTAAGTCTAGCTGTCCGTCTTTTCCGCTGTCTTTCTGTTTAGGGTCTGCTTAGTTCCCCTTACTGTCTAATACTGCCTGGTTCTCTAGTTCTCTAGTTCTGCCATCTCGTCTATTAGTTCTTCTATAGTTAGTTATTCTTCTATAGCTAGCGGTTCTTTGGCAGTTGTAGTATATTCCTGCGTATCTTCTGTGTATGTAGCACTAGACTTCTAATCTAAAGAGCTTGCTGTCGTCCCCACGTAGAATGCCAAATAATATATAGAGGGGTACGGTGTCTCTTAGATAGGAAGTTAGAATGCTATTAGTTAGTCTGTCTATCTGTCTATCTGTCAGTTAGTTAGTTATAATCAGTTAAAAGTAATCAGTAAAGCAGTCTGTAAGAAAGGAAAGAAAAGAATGTATTCCGGTAGGTTTATAATAATATATAAGAGGGAGGGAAGCCAAAGGCTCAATATATACAGGAAAATGCCAAGACACTAAGCATAGGACATTTTACCCCACCACAATAGTATTTACTTAGTCTGTGCGGTTAGTAGTATTTACCTATTCTACGTAATTGGTATACTTTGCTTAGTCTGCGCAGTTAGTACTCTTTGCTTATTCTATATAGTTAGTATTCTCTGCTTATTCTACGCGCCTGGTATATACTGTATAAAGAACACATTTCGACCTAATAGTAGTATAGTATAACCTTAATACGCCTAATAACGCCCTTTAGTTAATCTGCTATTTTAAGTTTAATATTTATATTAGTTCCGCCGCGATAGTACTACCGCACCACTAAACCCCTAATTGTCTTTATTCTCGCCGTTGTTTTCCTTGTTAATTCCGCTACCTTCTCTACTCTTATCCTCTTTGTTAGCAAATTCCAGTGTTACCCGTCCATCTCCACTCTGTAGGCGGGCCTTTATATCCTCTAGTATAGCACTATCCGTAATATCTATAACCTTAGACTCGCCGGCGAAAGTATACCGTAAGATATGGTGATTAATTCCTATTTCCTGTTTATTATTACCTTGAATTTGTTTAAGGCGCACTTAGATGGCGTTAATGTTATAGTTATATGGCATTAAAATCGTCTTATTAGTATACTGCGAGAAGGAGACCTTATATATAGTTTTAGGGCTTATTCTTGGCGACAAATGCGCTGGGCTACCGTTGTTCTATTATATTATCTTTGTTAGCCGCGTAGAACAATTAAAATGGCGGGATATTATAATATAGGAAACAGCGGTAAAGTGCTATAGCATACAGCGAGTATCGCGATATAACGTTGTAATGCGATTAATGTAATATTATATATTTATACTTACAGTATACGGTTATTAAGTAAACCTATTATTGTACTTAGGATCCAGTTCCTCTAGATCTTCTATAGTATCCTTAAAAGGATTATTAATTGCCTGCTAAGTCTGTAGCATCTTATCTCTAGTTATATTCCGCATCTTATTAATATATTGTAGAAGTAGCCTGCGTAGCCTTTTATTACGCTTAGGTTGGTAGCTCTTCTAAGTATTCTATAGTCGCTCCCAACTATCTATAATACGCTTTAGTAAGTATAGTAAGAGGCTTCCTATAGTTTTATCTATAACTATAGCGTTGGCTTTAAACTTATAAATTACCTATATTCCGCTTCTGTAGTCCTTAAGCGCATGTTAAATTGCTACGCATATAAGCTATATCGTATTGGCTATAATAGGCGAGAAGAGGTTAGCACTATTCTTGTTAAGGGCGAGTAACCTTAGCCCAGTATTAAAGAATACGCGTTTAATACAGCGTGCAATAATTAGTGCCCTAAATCTTATCTCTCTATCCTAGCCTTGGTTAGTTAGGTATAGTAAAAGGTAGAGTACTAACCAGGCTACCAAGCATAAAGCGGTTATCCTTAAGTAGTTTCTCTACTTTCTTTACCACGGCCTTAGTATCTAGTTTAAGGCAGTTATAGCTCCTGGCAACGGTATTACGTACTATATTTATTATAGCATACTAAAACACGCTAAGCTGGTTGTATAACTAGAAAATTGGTTAGCACAGTGCTACTAAATCCAAGGACTGCGAACCTTGCGTGCCGCCGGCCCTAGTGGCATACTCGATGCTCCATTTATCGGGCCTTTATAACGGTTTGTAATAGCAATCGCCTCTTTCTATATCTACTTTATTAGTGTGTTTAGACCGCTTGTGTTTATTTCTAGCTAGGGAGAGAGATAGAGCTCTTTAGGCATAGAGCCTGTTATTACTTATGCAACAAGATATGTCTGAGCGATACTATATATCTTTGTATTAACTGGGCTAAGTGGCTGCTTTATACGTCGTCTAAAGTTATCCTATAGCGGTTGTTTATCTAAGTAACGCATGCATTTCTTTTAAGTGTGGGTTTTGGATGTCTTAGGGTTCGCGGGCTTTTGTCTAACAAGAATGGGACTGTCCATTAGGATAATGTTATTGAAATTAATAATAATAGGTCGTACTATAGCATATAATAATATTAATAACAGCCTTGCCTTTTAATAGAGACAATTATGGTATAGAGCTTAATATTATCCCCTTTAAGATTTAGATTATCTTGGGAGCTACTACTTAACTTATAGCATCTTCGTTTACTTTTCTACGGAATAGGTAGAGGATAAGTATATTAGTTTAGTAGAACTATTTGGCTTTTGCACGCACCTTACTTCCCTAGGAGACGCTAGATGGTCTAGAGTCTTATACCTAATATACTTTAAATAACAACCCATTTAACTTTTATGGTATAAATTAGGTTTTTCTTGCTAAGTATAGATGGAAAAGTGCCTTAACTAACTTATAATAATAAGTTGGGAGGGCGGCCTGACTGTTTATTAGGCTTTATAATAGGGCGATTAGATTGCCTTGCTATAGTATAGGGTCCTACTTTACGTGATATTTTTTCTATACTGTGCAGAAGCCTAGTTCCTCGCAATATTTACCTACTCTTAAGGTAGAGGGTATAGTATATAGGATATAAAGGGTAGCTAGCGCGTAGAGGGCGATATATAGTAGTGTTATATTCTAGTTTATTATAGTCGCGGTAATTTGCCCCTTTATTACAATCTGGCGCCGCTAGTCGCAACTTGCTGCTATTTTGGTTTAGTTATATTTATTTACCGCCTAGTGCAAGCCTGTTTCCTTATATATGCATTTACCTGTGCCCTATTTATTCGCTTAAAGTCTTCGTTATATATAGTATTGTATATATCCCAATTGCTGTAGTTGTTTATAAAGAAATAGTCTATGACGTTAATATCTGTTAGCACGAGTGAGATGGGCCTTGTAATATGGTTAATATTGTATATCTAGAGGGCATCCAGCGTGCGTTTTGTCCTGCTGTTAGACGGCTTTATACTCTACACTCTAAGTATTCTGGTTCTTACGTTAATCTTACTACTGTTATAAACTTGGAGGGTCTCTACTAATGTACTAGCGTATTTTGGGTATTTGCCCTCACTATCTAATCGCCCAGTATCCTAGATTGTGAGTAGTAGACAAAGCCTCCCTACTTTGTTGCTATAGAGGCTGTTATTTGCCTACTTATATTCTCGCACTATTATAGCATTATAGCGGGGGGCTCCAGTGTTAGCCTATAATGGGGTATATTGAGCAAACACCTTATTAAGCTTATTAGTGTCAGTGGCGTCCTTCCTAAGGCGAATATAGTATATAACGCTGTAATGGATACTTAGGGGTATCTTTAATACCCAATTATTATTGGTCTCTAGTTGGTTAACATCCTAGTCTATTTACTAGATTCCGTTAATCTGCTTACGGCATTCCCTTATAAAGGGGGCCAGTTTAGATGCAAGGTTGGTAATCTCTATCCAGCGCTGTACCTTCTTAACCGTATGCTAGATAGATATGTTGATTCTTTAGTCTTAAAGTGTCTAAGCTATATAGTCGTTGAAGTTCTATATATATAAGCGATGTGTATATATATTAACTGCAAGACCTAGTCGTATTGTCTATATTATGCTTATTAGGTCTGCCGTGTTAATTATATTAGTTGACGCCTATAGCTCGAGTTTGTTCCGAAGCATCGTATTAAGATATATAGTGTTATATTATAGCATCTGCTCTTTGTAGTTGTTCCATTTATTAGTCCTGTAGTAAAATGCCTTCTGCAGCTTATATACTTGCTTTGAATACTCTATATCTATGCCTCTAATTGCCCCTAGTCGCTAGATGCTCTCCAAATAGTGGGTAATAGTATGCAGCTTAGGAATATTAAAGTATAGTAGTCCTGCCTTGCTTAGTTGAAATAGAAGAAATATATCCTTTATCTTATCCATTCTATAAATAGCTAATGCTAGGTACCTGATGGTTAATTCGTCGTGTAATATATATTAAGATAGTATAGTGAAGTCTATAAATGCCTAGATAAATAGTATGGCGCCTTTGTTCTATTTTAGTAAGGGTGCTATAGCGGGGACTAATTGTTGTAATAGAGATTTATATATCTTTCCTGTCTATTAGCTGATATTTGCCTAGCTATCTTACACCATTATATTAGTAAATCGCTCCACCTATATAAAGCGGGTGGTAATAAGTATATTAACATTTAACATCTCCTGGCCGCAACTATCTATACGCGGGATATTAAGGCCCTAATATTTTCCGGCCTATATTTTGCTTTATATAAGCCCCTTAATTTAGTGTATAAGGTGTTTACTAGTAAGGTCTTTAAGTACCTAGTATAGGAAATCAGGCGCTATTATCTTGTGGATATTAGATAGATTATGGCCCTATATAAAGTTGTAGAACGGCTAAATATAATCCAAGTTATCTTTTTTATTAGTATTATAACCTTCCTGCTGCATTCGTATTTGGTCTTTTGTTAATTAGTATATACGGAACAGCTACGGTCACTAGATGGCAGTTATTAGATTATGCCGTTTATTTATATATATATAACAAATCGAATATTTACGGCTACTTTTAATACCTATAGGCGTGACCTATTCTTTATAATCAGCCATAAATACAGCTAGAAGTGGAAAGTAGTATTAATCCTAGCTATCCGCGCATAGGAGATATACTCCCTCTTTGCCAGCTTTCTTTAACGCTGTAGGCATTATTAGTATAACTATATAAGCAGTAAGGTTATCGCTGAAGTATACGTTTAAGGATGGCCGCGAGGGCCTTATATTGCACCGCTAGTTATATTGTTTAGTTACTAGGTATATGGACCGGGAGGTATACAAGTAGTAATAGGGCTAGTTAATTTACGGATTGTTAAACGCGCAGTTTAATGTTTCTAATTAAAATATAGAGCGGCCATGCTTTCTTGCCGCCAGCGTGTTGTATTAGTTAGGTCTTATCGCTAGCTAATATAATTGGCACTATAGTTGCGCTAAGTGGTAGCTGCTTTTGCGTCTCCTACTACTAGTCTACTGTGTTAAGCTTATTGTATATTCTTGTTCCTGCTAATAAGTACTGCCTTACTGGCGAGAAAGTTATGTCTCCTTAAAAAGGGCTATGACTAATAAGGAGGGACATGATCTCTAGAGCATTTTGGTAACGTATTAGCAGTTACTAGTCCCCTATAGTTACAATTATTTTAATCCACTGCAGTTGCTTGCTCTTGGATTGCATCCGTTTTAAAAGTAGTTTTACTTTAATATCTTTAGCACTCTAGCAAGAAAAATAGTTGGTAAATATTCCCTAAAGCCTAATATTATTGAACCACTCGTTAATAGCGCGGTTAGAAGTCCTATGGCTTACCTACTATAAGACCTATACGTATTCTGCCTTACTGCCAAATAGATAAAATAGGGGAGGTGTTTTATCTAGTGCACTGCTAGTACGTTTAATACGCGGCATAATGTTATATACTGCCGCAGTATCGTCCGCAGTTTGCGGATTTCCTTGGTTCCGTTCCAGAGGCTTTCCTACGGCGCGGCCAGTAGCCTCTTTGAATATTTCGGTCTAAAAGACGTCCGTAGATATTCTAGTTAAAGTTTGCTGATTAGTCTTAACTATCGCCAGGTTGTGTACCCTATTAAATATTACGGAATTATTGTTATAGTGTATATCCGCAGCCCTATTATTTGGCTTATTAATAATATCATCGCCTAGAGCTTGTGTGGGTGGCCACTTATTATCTTACTCTAATTTGGCCTTATAATTGGTTGTTTAATGCCCTTCCAAGGTTTAATGGCATAGTGCATTGTTGTCTATATATTGTATAAGTAACCACTTATTATCTTGCTCTAGCTTGGCCCTATAATAGGCTGTCTAATGCTCCTCTAAGCTTTAATGGCGTAAGGGTACATTGCTGTTTATCTCTTTAATATTAACGGCCTTGTGTCTATCCTTCTTCCGTTTCTGTTTTCTTAGACAATATCGTTTATAACAGGTTAGACCGCCTGTGCTTTTTACTTTAGTCCCGCACTTTCTATATTGCCGTTAGATAGAGCTTATTTGTAAATTACCGCATTAAGCTATAACTTGCTGCAGTTTGATTAGAAGGGGGCTAAATATAATATCCGTATAAAACCGTATGTTTAAAGTAGTGTTTGTAGCTCGTACTACGTTACAAGTAAGAGCATGGTAATGTCTATAGACACTAACGCGCTAGATAGCGCAACCTAATGCATTTAATGCTAATTTGCGCTAGATCGCGTTACGTTGGGTTAGGGGGCTCTACTTATTGCCAATGTCGCGCCGCCTCTCTGTTATACTAAGCATAGGATTCTAAACACTACTATTCCCTACTTAGGATACTAGACTGTCTTTTATAATGGGACGCGATATATAATAGCGGTATGCCGTAAATGCGGCATAGTACAACTCTGCGAGCGCTATGGACCCGCGAAAAGACATATAGCTTACTACCAGCTTGGGTATTACTGCGGAGAGACTTAATACTATTAAGCGGACTTTTAAGCAGGTTATTATTAAGGATGATATCCTATATGTTTTATTTTGTAGATGACTAAACGATTTACTACGCGAGTAGGTAATCCAGAAAGTTATCTATTAGGTAGTAGAATGCGAGAAGGCACCAGCGCTATAGGTATATAAGGCTATGCAGAATATGCTAGCCTGCGCACAGTTAAATATATGTAAAAAGATAAAGGTGCTAGGGCGGCCTGGCATAAACTATATAGTAGATGCAGAAAGGGGGTATATAGCTGCTACAAACTCGCAGAGCTTGTCCCCGCTTAGCTATATACAGAACTATAGCTGCAATCTTAAATAACTTGTTATACTACTTTGTAGGCGGCAACTAGATGGTACGAACTTAGTTCTAAGTATAGATGTGGCCTTAAGTCTAGTATCGCTGCCCAATACGCCTTAAGGCCTACGTATAGTCAAATATTAGCTGTTGGTTAAGATGTTTTTAGAGGCCAAGGTAGATTGTAATAAGAAGTGGATATAGGCCGCCTATATAGAGACTATGTCTATCCGAAACGATGGGGCCTTAAGGGCTACTCTATTAAGGGCAGTTCATTATAGGGTAGGCCAGGCTATATTCACGGCTATTTATAGAGATGGTATGTAGGTATCTGTTATAATTGTAATATATTACTAATATTTATCTAGCCCTATTACTAGCGCGATATGTTTCGCCAGACGGGCTAGAAGGTATTAATTAATTACGGTTAATCTAATCTATATAGAGATAGTGACTTTAGTTAAGTTTACCTTATAGTAAGACCTCCTATCGCATTAGGAAGCCCTAAGATTATTGCCTATATGTACAATTTTAGGTTATTTAGGCGTGGTATAGTAAATCGCCTTTACTATAGGCTCTTCTATTAGGGGTAATTATATAGACATTATATTTATCCTGTGTTTTGCTAGCTAGTAGCTAGTAGGGTAGGATAAATATTATTCTAAGGACCTATAGCCTTAGCAACAAGTATCTTAAGATATAGTAATGGCGTGCTAATACTAGAAATAGTATAGCCTAGGTTAGGGAACTGCCCAATATAAGTAGAAGAGGGCGTTAAGTTATATTACCTTAACGGCAGCTATGGCAAGAAAAGGATTAGATACTTATCTAATTAAGGTTATATCTTTACAGTTATATAACCGCAACTTACTATTACGTGACGGTAATCTAGGGCAATTTGCAGCAACTTAACTGCGAATATAAGTCAAAAGGGATTAATTATATAAGCTAAGCAAGCTTAGGAAATCCACTAAATTCTACCTATAAAATAGGAGAATCAATAAGCATTAATTAAAATTAGTTACCCCCTATATTATTATAATAGCGATACGTATTACTGGAAGTAATACAGATAATACTATTTAGGGTTATTACAGTTTAGCAAAAATAGAGGCGGCCCGTACTATACGGAGAGTAATTAATAATAGTTGTAGTTGTTGGCAAGATATCTAGACTATAATCTAACTGGTTAAGTACTTAAAATTAGGATTATAGATTAGTATTAATTAACCGCTAGCCTATAAGGGATAGAAATTAGGATTACTAGACTTAATAAATTAGGCTATCTTTACCGTAATGCGCTTATCTGTTTTGGAGATTATAATTAATAAGAGTCCTTTTTATTTGGCTATAATATATAATGTTGTAATATGCCGCATTTTATCTAGTGCTGTAGCAAAATTATAAATGCTAAAGGCCTATAGCTACTGCCGCTTTTAACTTCTATCTAGTGTCCCTAGTTAAGGGTCTTGCTGTTAGTAAAGTCTATAATATCTATCCTTACTACCCTTTTTGTATTCCGACGCCACTAATATCCTCTCCATTGTTGTTATCCTTACTGTTGTCACCGGCACCGTCCTAGCTATTATTGTTAGTGCCCTCTCCGTTGGCCTTGTTCTACGCTTTGGTATAATTACCGGCGCCGCTAATATTTGCTCCACCCGCGAAGTTAGGGATAGCAATATTGAAGTTAACGTCTATACTGTATAAAATGGGCGTGTAATTGGCTGTACACTGGTAGTAGACATGCTGTATAGTTTTGTTAATATTAAATAGGGCAATAAGTTGCTGGAAGTGCTCTTTCTACTTAAAATTCTTAAGGTTAATAAATACCTTATTATCTTTATACTACTTCTCAATTTTGTAGTATGCGGTATTTATAAAGGTCTTATTGCTAGTATAATAATTATAGACCACCTAGGGACTACTAATAATAATAAGGCCTGTTTATGGTCTAGTAATTACAAGAAGGTTCCTTGCTGTATCTTAGACAAATTTTAGCAAACTAGTAACTATTATATTATATACTAATAACTCCACCTGGCCGCCCTGGATACTATTAACAGTAAAGACCTTAATCTTACTAACTACTAGCGCAAATTCCCGCTACTTACTGCTATCTTGCTGGGCGTAGCACCATTCTTTAAGCGTATGCAGCGCTGTGGAGTAGACGGCAAGTTGGGCTATATATGGAATGGTAAGGCTAACCTCTAATAGCTTAAATCTAAAGTCTATTAGCGCCATAGCCACCCAGAATGCGCGTTAAGCGTGGACTAGGTTATACGTTAATTGGCTAAACTTGTTTACCTATATAGTACTATTAATGGCGAGGAAGGCAATAGGGTGGTCGCAGCGCAGTATATCCTTGAAAAAGCTCGCCGCTAGCTCTAACTACTCTCAGTCCTTAACTATTAGGCTTGTCTAAAGCTGGCTATATGGTAGGACGGCATTTATAAGATATACAATATCTTTAACAAATTAATATTGCAGTGAGAACTACACCGTATTCGCACTAGCCGTAAGGAGACGTGTATAGAGGGAGACGGATTTCTAATAGTAAAACGGATTATTGAAATTGGGATTAAGGATTGGTTTTGGTTAGTATATATTACTAAGGAGAACCTAAGGCATATGGTTGCTAGCCTAGATTTATAGACCTCCCTTAATTAAATATAGTCTACTCTAGGCGAATCTAGCAAGGCTGCCTAGCTTGGACGCCTTCCCGGCCTTATTATGGAAAACTGCGTGTGCGGCACTAATAGAATGTGTATAAGTCTGCGAGACTATATTAGGTGTTATAAGAATGATATTAGCCTTCTTAGCCAGGTCTGTGATAACTATATTAGCCGTGAGTGTTAATCCTATCTTATTATCTTGCGTTATGTTGTTACTAAGCGCAAATTGGTGCAAGTATTGGCGGAATTTGGCGTATTTAGTTATATTAGGGTTTATAATAGGATATAGGTTTTTATTGCTGTCTAGAACACCTATGAGGCGTAATAACTACTAACCTTTAGACAAATCTATAACCTATAACTGCTTGTTAAAGCTGGTGGTATTGCTAGCCTTAAACGTATGGTAGAGCAGGAATGCTATATTTAGCATAGATGCGTCCTTGTTAATTATAGCATAGTTATCCTGTTTCTTGAAATACTTAGGACGAGTGTTAATGCCTGCCGCTGTTTGCTGTATAATAGTATCCCGTATATAGACCTTAGTTTCCGTTGAGCGCATATAGCGGTAAAGGATAATGGGAAATTTAGCGGGATAGCCTTATATAATTAGTGCCTTGTAGTCCTCTATAAGCGCATTATTAATTGTCTTGGCTAGTATATCTAGTTGGTGATTAAGTGGCGACAAGACCTAGATTTTAGCAGGATTATACTAGGGTGACCTAAGTCAATACTAGTATTGTACTAAGATAGTTAGGAAGGTTAATTTCCCAATACCACCAGGGCCTTAGATTAGCAAAATACCGCCTATTATATATTTAAGCGCAGTATAGGCACCTGTTTGCTCTTTATTAAGTAGCGGCAAGACGGCCCTAAGGGCATTATTAACCAAGTTCTTCCTATACTTAGTGATATTGTAGTCGAAGTAATTAATACGTGGGAGATCTATAAAGTTATTAGACAGTGTAATTTGGTGCTTAATATAGAAGCTGTTACCTCCTTGCTATAGGTGGCGTAGAGTGTTAATCTCTTAGGAGATTCTAACCTTAGGGATATGCTTAGTTATAAGACAATTAATACCCTATGCCGTAATTAGGGCCTTGCTTAGGTTATTAACTATTATAAAGTTGTTGCTGCTTAGGATATACTCTGGAGCGAATATAGGGTTTAGTATAAACTTGTAACCTACCCATAGTTAAAAGACGAAAGTATAGTAGTTATAGCTGGAGCTAAAGGGAGTAGTATTAATAATGACTCCTTTCTAGCTGGCCTGGCTATCTGCGTCTTTACCTAGGAATAAGATATTGATGATGGAGTTAATATAAAGGGTAAGGCTATTAACTATCTAGATGGCAGCGTAGTAGACTTAGTCCGCGCCGCCTAGGAAGATAATAAGATAAATAATAGTGGGTACCTAGGGGTTCTGGTTAACGGCCTTAAGGCTTATAACTACGGTATAGAACTAGACCGTAAAATACTTAAAAACGCTATTAAACTAATACCTTGTGGGGATTTTGTGCGATAGTTAGTCCTTTAGTAGGAGCTATATGCCAAGCTAGATATTTATATTATAGTTCTTCCACTAGCAACCTAAAGGATTGTTAATGCTCTGCTATTATAGGCTCGCGTTTAGGCTTGTAATATGGCTATTAAGCTATTTAGTGCCTAGTGTAAAGAAGTTAACAACGACTATAGGACTATTTAAAAGCATGTCCCAAGCTTTATAGATTTGTGGTGTAAACGGGCCGAAGTCCCTGTTAATAAAGAAGTACTTACTAAGTAATGTGCGCGTACCTAGTATAAGTTTATCAGAGGCGACAACGAACCTAATATAGTAAAGTCGTAGGGTCATGGTATCTTGTGGGAGAATGTGAGTAAGATACTTAAGCGTAGTTAGATATAATAGTTGTTAAATAACCAGAGAAGTAGTATTAGCAGTACTAACCTTAATGTTGCTAGTGATGTTGATATCTATAAATCGGACAGACGCCGTCTTATATAAATAATAAGTAGGCATTTTATTGGTCTCGTAAGACACCTGGAACGTAATGCTATATACTATAATATACTCTTTGATAATTTGCGTAACAAACTAAACTATAAGGTGGTTGTTATTTGGAAGCTAGAGTGCATCTAAAGGTTTAGCTATTACGGAATTGTTATCCTCTATATAAGTGTCTAGGTTATCTATTGGGCTATCCACCACCAGATAGAAGCCGGCTGTATTAAAAGGTTTAGGTAATAGAGAGGTAGTAGCTGTATTTAAAGCGGCAGTATTTGGTGCATCTACCTTGCCTAAAGTGGTTGCGGCGTCTATCGCCCAAATTGAAGTAGGTCTACTTATATAATTATTAATATTGTGCCCTGCAACTCTGTAGTTCTTATATACATGACTATAGAAGACAGTTTGATGGTCTAGGGAGTTATAGTTTAGGTAAGTCCGCTTTTTCTTATCTAATAGTTGGGGACAGTCTCGCTTTCTATAGCCTATAGCACTATATTAGTTGTACGTTATATAAGGACAGTTGCTCTTAAAATAACTGGCTTCCCTATAATTATTACACGTAGGGTTAGGGCAGTTGGCTTTAAGATGACTGGCCTTATTATAGCTATAATAAAGTTAAGAAGCTTTCTTAAGAGGATAATCGGCGCGTATATAGCTGGTGGACAGATAGAGATGGCATTTTAGAGCATTGTTGGCCAAGAGGTATAAACTGCCGAGCTCTAGAAGAAGAGGCTTGTTAAGTATAGGGCCCTTACTGTTACCTTGTGAGATACCAGAGCCCATAGCCGCTATAGTTAAGGCAATCTCGAAAACTATAACGCCCTTAGTAAACTTTTTGTGGTTATGGACGTAGTTAATATTATGAGTTATAAAATGATTAGTAGGTAGATCTATTTTGGTAGTAGGCTATATTAAGCAGTGGTCTGTGTGAACGTATTAGTAAATATAGATTCTCCATCGCATAGCTAAGGTTAAAGATGAGGCAGCTAACTTACTACGTTATAAGGCTCTACAGCCTAGATAGATCTGCGGAGGCACTAGTTATAGAGGTGGATGCCAGTAGGGTAGGGGTAAGGGAAAGTAGTTAGTAGAGTTAGGTTAATTAGTAAAGGTAAAGAGATAAAGTATACCCTAATAAAATTATATAAGTAAGGCCTTGGCGGCAAAGTATATAGTTATATACTCCGCAGGTTAAACGCGTGTAAGGGTAAATCTATAGTAACAAGACTAACCTGTAGAGGAAGACGCGGTATAGTGTAAGTTATAGGGACTACCCTACCTAGCCTATCTCTTAATATAGGCTAGGTGATGGTCTAGCACTATTAAGCTTTTGTAGTTTATAATACGAGCATATAAACGTGTAGAAGGGTAAGGGAAAAGAGAAGTAAGCAGTAAAGTAAAAGCACTTTACTATAGGTAGGCTAATTATGTTATAGGTAAATGGAAACTTAAATACTATAATCTATTAAAAATGTTACTAATAAGCACAGCCTACTACTGCTAGAAAGTATAAGTCTTTTCCTTCCTTAATTAGTAAGAGATAAGGTATTATTAGCTAAACAATCTCTTATAGGAGTACTGGGTGGGGAGTAGGATATTATAAGACTATATATAGTTCTAGATAGATCTAAAATAAAGATATTAAATATAAGAGACTCTAATGTAATAAATGTTATAGTAGAATACTAACCTCTTATATAACACTAAATAGATAAATAGTAAGATAAGTTAACATTGCTAAGCGGCTAGATGCTAGGTATATATAACATGTTTACTGTCCTAAAATGCCCCAAAATGCCCTAACATGCCGCAAAATGCTGTAAAATGCTATTAATTATATAAACTTATAATATAAGATATAAAACCTCTTACTACCTTTTACTGTAGATATATGTTTAAACAAGCACTAGATGTTTAAGTATAGATATAGAAGCAACCTGTGTACTAAATAATTATTATTCTAGAGAGAGTTACCTAGTAGGGCCTTAAGTGCTATATGGTAGTATAATAATAATACTAGCGATTACAAAGTAAGTGTAATACGTCGCTATCTACTAGAAGTACTACCTGTTATATACTAAGCACTTCGCAGCGATAGAGTCCGTATATATAGATATAGGCCAGCTCTCTAACTCTAGTGGCGCGTATATCCACCAACTTTGTATAACAATAAGAAGTATAGTGACGCCTATAATAAGTGCAATATATTGCCGTCTATTAGAAATACTACCTGTTATATAGCAAATACTTCGCAGTAATAGAGCCCGTATGTATAAATATAGGCTAGCCCTCTAACTCTGGCGGCGCGCATATATACCGACTTTATATAATAATAAGAAATATAGTAACGCCCATAACCTCCTATATTCTACTATGCCGTAATAACTAGTTACCCCTTTATAGGCACTTAACAAATTGCTTATATTAAAAACTATAAGAGTTTGGTGGTACTAGACCGCCACCCAGCCCTAAATAGGCTAGGTAGGGTAGTCCCTATAAGTTATATAATTATGCCCTTATTTAACTACACAGTATTAAGTCTAGCCGCATTTACCCTAACTAGTAGCAGTAAATAACAGCCAATTTTACCTCTATGCGGGTATATGTGGGTAATTGTAAGATCTACCACTTTACCTCTTCTTTATTTATTTTATTTACCCTACCTTCTATCTCTCTAATAACTAACCTCTAACTATATCTAACACTAGAGTTATACTAGTGTAGCGCTAGCTAGCTATAGTATAAAGCCCCCCTATTTTAATAGTTACCTTCTACTTAATATATACTGCAATATTGTATATACCTAACCGGATAAGCGACTTAATAATAACGCAACTATAGGTAAAGCTAGATGTGTAGTATAAGGCGAACCTAAAGCCGATTAAAGATATAGATATTGCCCAAGGCTTTAGAATAAGTATTGAAAACTATAATAGACTAAAAGAGATAATTAAAGATGTTATAATTAAAGTTAAGCCTAAGTATGTGACATATTGCGGCAACTCTATAATAATAAAAAAAGGATATGTTGAGAAGTTTTATAAGCAACTCCTGCAATTTGCCAATGCTCTACTGGATTAGAAACTGCAGGTAATTCTAAAAATTATAGGAAGTACTTATTCTAATTATATAAAAAGGGTACTAAGTACCTCTAAGAAATTAAAAAACCTACCTCTATATAAATATACGTTACCCCTAAAGACCGAAGTATAAGATAAGACGACGCCACCTTAGCTACTATATGCAATATAGCCTATAGATATTACCACAAACCCACTATATAGTATCCCTTTGCCTCAGCTAGCAACCCTAGTGGCGAGTAATGTAATTAATATAGGAGATATTAAGATTGAAATCCAATCCATAGGCTTAATGGGTAAGTTAATAATTAGGGTGGTCTAAGTCTTATATCTAATAAGCGGAAACCTATATACAGCTTTAGGTAAGCTATGGGAGGAACTATAAGCCTATATAGAGCTTAACATTAACGGTCCGCCTAAAAAGAACATCTATATATTGCCGTAAAGATATAAAAACCTCACAATATGGTTAGAGGGCATACTTATTATAGCTCTTAGCAAAATGGCGAAAAATGGCACAAAGGAGGCCGTGTTTATAGCATTATTCTTACCTCCTAACTTAAACTCCTGAGTTGCTGCTACTAATAATATACCATTAGCTATCAAATCTGAGGCGCCTAGACGCAATAGATGCAGCGTAAAAGATAGCCAGTAAGTCCTAACGCCGCGTAAGGCTAGCGGCAAGAGTAAACTGGGAGAAGGTAAGAAGTAGAGTTATTTAGGATTAGCAGCATATGGCTCTAAGAAAGATAGTAAGGGTAAGCCTATTAGATATAAGAAATCGGATAATAGAAAGACTAAATTAGGTAGATATAATAAGTAGCCTTAACTAAGATTGGCAATAAGTGCCCTAGTAGAGGATAATAAAAGCGAGCTAGCTGTGCCTAGGAAGTTAAACAGTTGTAAGGCTAACCTAAATAGACATAGGAAGCGCCCTTAGCTAGAATTAGCGGCAGGTACCCTTATAGAAAACAGTAATAGCGAGCTGGTTATACGCAGAAGGTAATTAATAAAGGGAAGATATAACCCATCTGCCTATAAGCCTATATTAGCGAGTAATAGCGGTACCGGAGAAATTACCGCAGATAATAGTATATCGCCGCAACCTATTACCGAACCTAAAGGTATATACTAGCCTAATAATATAATAGACAACCCTACTACTATATTACTAACTGTTAATACCCCTTAAGATATTACTATAGAGGATAGCAAATTGCCGTAATATGCTGGTGGATATAATAATTAGTTCCCATATTACACTAACTCTAAGGACGTAGAGAGTAGAGATAAAGACAAGAATTTGGTTAATAATAATAACCAAGATAAGGATTTAGTTAATAATAATAACCAAGATAAGGATTTGGTTAATAATAACAACTAAGATATAGACGCAGAGGAAGAACTTAACTAGTAAAATTTCTTAGCCTAGCTTTATAAGGCTGGGAAGAACAACCTAGATAGCGTACTAGTGTATATAACAGAGGCGGATCTTCTGCTTACTCTAGAGTATTTCCTACTTATCTTATTAAAAGTACTCTCTAAGACCGCCCTAATCAAACTCCCTAATTGGGGCCTTGCATTAGGCTTTAAATTCAGCCCATACTAAGTGGTATATATGGCTTAGGCATTTAAGCAAGAGAGGATAATTAAAGGAGGTAGTATCTATACAGATAAACCTAGCGCAGGTAAGACTATATAAATAATTACTTAATAGCTAATAAACTACTTTTATTATTAGAACGTAATGGATGTTTAAAAGGCCTAAGCCGCTAGGGACGTAACCTACTACCTACCTAAAATGTATCCGCCAGATATAAAATGCCTATAGGTAGCAAAGCAGCTAATTATATGCTACTATAAAGATAACTCTAAGAAGCTATACCCTATAGACCTATAGTAAGGCTGCTTAATTGTCCTTACGCCAACCTTAGGCCTGCTAGGATTCCTAAAGGACGCAAATATAATATTATAAGATAGCGCGATTATAAAGCGCTCTAACCTGCCCTAAATTACAATTCTCGCCCCTAGCTATAAAAAAGTTAAGATATTTAGTAAACTAAAAAGGGATAAATGGCGGCAAATCCGCAAGGCTCTTAAGTGGATTAATAAGGAACAATAGGAGAATAACAATAATATATATTTAGTTGGTAAGACTTCCCTATTATACCCATAGGGTAAAGCTAGGTTTGAGAACAATTATTGCCCTACCCCTAATATAATAGAACTATTAGCGCTAAGATATTTAACCCAATTCCTTCTAATTACTACGTAAAATTGTATTGCTATATAACTAATACGCGAGTTTATTACTATATGAACTAGTATATGGAAACACCTAAATAGCTAAACTACTAGATCGTATTAGAAATTGAAGAGTGTAATATAGGTTAGGCGTATCCTTTAGAATAAATACCACTTAGACGCAACTGGTAGAGTCTTAATATTATTTATTTAGGATATAGTTAAGGAGTACTGTATAGCGTATAATTATAGCCCTGCTATATAGGGTGTATCTAGTACGCCTAATAACAAAAACCTAATGCAACTAATGCGGTTTATTATGGCAGGATTAAAGAGGCCTGAGTAGAAAGAAGCAGATAGGCTAAAGGGAACGGAGTTTAAAGTACTGCTTAAGCTTAAAGAAGAAACTATCTAGCTAAAGAAGAAGGAATTTAACCATCTCTATAAGGATGTGAAGACCAACCCAACCAGAGTAATAGTAGATAAGAAATTTGGCAAACTGGCTGCATTTTTCCGCATAGTTATTCCAACGTTTTAGATACGTAGAGGGGAGTTAACACTTTAGTTTAACTAGTAAAAGCTTATCCTAAAGAACAGCTATCTCGAATTAGTTATATTATAGGCCAACCCTAACAATACTAAGGCAGCTATAATTACAGCTATAGAGGACTAAGTAAGTATAGAGTAAAGGCGCTAATATAAGGAACTTCTGGCTATATAGAAGGAAGATGGCAGCGATTTAAATACTAAACCTAAGATATTAAAACTCACCTAAGCCAAGTTATATACTAACGCGAAAACGGTAGCGAGTATAGCCTAAGTTATCTAATACTGGGACTAGCAAGCCCCTATTGTAATTAAGTCCGACAATAAATGCCTAAAAACTTAGAGTTGCACACTAAAGGACCTAATTGTTGCTAAGTAGACTACTAACCCGCTTAGTAAGGAGTTCACTGATATACTTAACCGCTATTTTTAATAGAATGTAAAGTTCTTTAAAGCTAAAAAAATCTGTAATTGCATTTATATCGAAAAACAGACGGACGGTTTAGTATATAAGATTGTTATTACTACTCGCTTACCTCTTACACTAGCTTATTGGTTTAATAGGCTATATAAAAAATACGGTAAAGATAAGGTGCTCTACTATGCAGCCAGTATATCTGATATTAAGAAGGCCAAGGCTAGGCAAACCTTTAATACTAATAACTCTAAGTGGATCCTACTTTGCACCTTCATATTAATTGGGCTGTCCATTAACCTATAGCGTGCAAATTATACCATTATGGTTAAGCCAAGCTATAAGCTCTTGGAGGTAAAGTAACTATTTACTTAGATAGATTAATGAGGACAGACTAAGCCTGTCTACTATGGTACTATTATAGCTAATTGGAAGTTGAGTATTGAGTAGAGGATATTAAAGTTAACTAAATTTATGTTGTTACTGTAGAAGTCAGTATACAAGGAGAAGGCCAATTTAAGCTTAAAATTAGGCTAAGGTAAAAAGGAAGACACCAAGACTATCTAATAATAGTAACGATTGTAAGAGTATAATGCAACTATAGATAGTTCTGAACACTATATATAGTTGCTATATGGCAAAACCTGTTATTATTATATAGTAGCGTATACGCGGGCTAAGGGACGTGTCTTTAAGTAACTTGCAAGTAGTAGTGTAGCGTATATAGTAAACTTAGTTAACTAAAATGTTTCTAGGATTATTATTTCTAAGAGAGCATTAAGCTGTGTTATGGGACTAAGACGCGTTATTATAATTTAGCTTATAAGTGTACGCGTATATATAAGCACAGACCTAACCCCTAAGCGATGTGTATATATACTACCTCACCTCCTACCTAGATCTTCACGCGATATTAATTATATACTTTCGCCTTGTACCTTAACAGTTAGCTCGTACCGTAATAGTCGGCTTATACTATAACAAGCTGCAGCTTGCAGCACTGTTATTATTAAGGCAGCGTTTAGCCGCAAATTGCAGCATTATTATTGGCGGTGTAGTATATGGCCGCAAAATGTAACTAAATGCGGCTAAATGCTAAAATTACTAGATTAGCATAAACCTAACTTAAGATGCTAGTAAATTTTTTCGTGATACGCTAGAGCCTTAGCGAGATTTTTATAGGGGTAGTAACTTTAATATTTATTAATAAAGTATATATAAAATATAGAAATTATTAAAATTATTAAAATTATAAAATTATACTTTTATGCA